>Ga0180008_1000017_pt1 | contig 198535 bp, 207 predicted proteins | sample MM_PW_MetaG_FD_121121 | JGI IMG/M metagenome (GOLD analysis project Ga0180008, IMG submission 121121) | Groundwater microbial communities from the Aspo Hard Rock Laboratory (HRL) deep subsurface site, Sweden - MM_PW_MetaG | ecosystem: Environmental > Aquatic > Deep subsurface > Groundwater... | reverse complement strand
TTTGAGGATCCATATTTCTCAATATATCATTGCCAGGGAAAAACTATCAAGTATCAATAGCCCTTTCTGATAATTTTAGCTCTGCTTCAATAAATTCATCTAGACCCCCATCAAGTACTGATTCCGGATCAGCTGTCTCTACCTTGGTTCTCAAATCCTTAACCATTTTATATGGATGCAGGACATATGAACGGATTTGTGTTCCCCAGGAGGCCGGCTTATATTCACCCTTTAATCCTTTTTCCTCGGCATCCTTTTTTGCTTGCTCCAATACCCAAAGCTTTGCGCGAAGCAAATCAAGGGCTATCTGCCTATTTTGTATTTGGGATCGCTCCCGTTGTGCAGTCACAACTGTATTTGTCGGTTTATGTTTTACTCTCACAGCCGTCGATACTTTCTGGACATTCTGGCCTCCTTGTGTAGAGGCCCTAAAAAACTGCCACTCAAGGTCATCATCTTTCATTTCTAATTCCGGCATATCCACTTCATCTATTTCTGGAAGGACCTCTACCAAGGAAAAGGATGTTTGACGAAGTTTGTCAGCATTAAAAGGGGATTGCCTCACCAATCTATGTGTCCCCGCTTCGCCCTTTAGATATCCATAAGCATGAAGTCCGGCAACTTTAAAAACGACACTTTTTATTCCTGCTTCTTCACCCGAAGATAAATCTATAACTTGCATCTTCCATCCCCTTTTCTCGCAATACTTCGTATACATTCTATAGAGCATACTTGTCCAATCCATTGCTTCCGTTCCTCCTTGGCCGGCATGAATAGATACAATGGCGTTCTTTCCATCATAACCTCCTGAAAGAAATGAGGAGAGCTTTAGTTCTTCAACTTGCTTTTCTAATTTTTCAACGTCACTTTTAAGATCCGATGACAATTCTCCTTCTTTAGCAAACTCGTTCAAGGTTGCAATTTCGCTTTGTAAATCTTTAATCTTTTTAACTTCATGCGAAATATCTCCAATCTCCTGCATCAATTTCCTCGCCTTTTCTTGATTATCCCAAAGATTAGTATCTGTTGATTCAGCTTCTAGTTTTGATAATTTTTCCTCTTTTTCTTTTAAATTAAGCGATGCCTTAATTTTATTAAAATCAGAGGATATTCTCTTAATATTTTGTTTTAGATCTTGCATAACAAGCTTAAGTATATCAAAAGAGGAGCGATCCGTAGCCTTATTCTTCGGGAGTACAAATCATGGAGCGAAATTCTTCCGCGTCTTCGGAATTTAAGCTTTGAAATTCAGTCACAACATCATACAAATCAAGAGTGCCCTCTGCATAAGTATCAGGAATTTCCTCCGTTATACCCAAAACTTCAGCCATTCTTTCCCTTCCTGCAACCAAGGCATTCTGAAGTGGCTTAGGGGCATTTTCCCACCCTAGTATTTCTGTCAACATCGTTCTCCCACCTAATATTAGAAATCCTTCCAATATCAAAGCTAAAACAAAGCCTATGAACAACATTGACCCTGCACTACTTAGATTCCAATTAACATACAACCTTCTGACTCTGGCAAGAGTTAATACTAAAAGAAAAAGCAAGAAGATAATCCCACCTGCTTGAATATATGAAGGGGAAAACGAAATATTTCCAAGGTTAAAATTTATCGTTTGTTTAAAAACTGAAGGCAGGTTCATTACCTCAATAATATCATTTTCTATCTACTGGAGCATGTTCTTGCTATTCTGTCTCTGGAAGTTCCACATCTAGAAGTTCTACTTCAAAAATTAAAGTTGCGTTAGGAGGAATAACATCGCCTGCCCCTGCTTCTCCGTAAGCCATTTCAGAAGGAATTGTTAATATTCTTTTTCCGCCAACTTTCATTCCAACCAATCCTTTATCCCAACCAGGGATAACTTGGCCAACACCAAAAAGGAAAGTAAAAGGTTCACCTCGATCATAGGAACTGTCAAACTTAGTTCCATCAGTTAATGTCCCTGAGTAGTTAACTGTTATTTTGGCGCCAGAAGCTGTTTCTTCTCCTTTGCCGACAACAATATCTTCTATTTGTAATTCTTCTGCTGTCATTTCTTCATCCTCCCCTTCAATCTCAAATTGCAAGCTTTCTTTTTCTGTCTTAGTTCCCTCTACTTCTACGTCCAGTTTCTTGGGCGTACCGAAATTTCCAAAGAAAACTAAGGCAAAAACCCCAAAAGCTACGACCCCCAAACCAATCATTATTTTATTTTGGGTAACATTATCCTGATTTTCTTCTTCCACAAGTGCGATTTTTACATATTAACAAATCGGCCACAAGAGGCAATTTGATATCTCTGGTGTCTATTCCCCTTGCTGAGGATAGTGACACTTCTTCCATTTTTTGCCGCTCCCACACCAGCAGGGGTCGTTTCTACCTACCTTTTTCTTTGTTGTAGCCTTACTGCCAGAAAAGGCTTTACTTCCACTTTGAGCTGTTTCATCAGTACCTTTCTGAGCTAAGCCCATGGCGTCAGTTTTATCTATATTTGTCCTGGCTTGATCTAAAGGAATTTCCGGTTGAGGAACCGCCACCCCTACCCTAAATATTCTTCTTGAAAGTTCTTCGTCAATCTTATCTATCAATCCCTCAAAAAGATCAAACGCCTCTTGCTTGAATTCAACCAAGGGATCTCTTTGTCCATAAGCTCTTAAGGTAACCGCTTCTCTTAATCCATCAATGTGGTCAATATGATTGATCCAAAGGTGATCAATCGATCCCAAATAGGCATACTTTTCAATCTGTCTCATTACTGTTTCGCCCACTTGTTTCTCCCGCGTTTTGTGAACATCATTTAGTACCTTTATTAATAGCGTTCTAATTTTGTCTTTGTCATCTGATTTAGCAAGTTGTTTTTTAACCGCTTCTTTGGAAACATCATCAAAAGGAATTATCTCAAGAAGGCTAACAATAATTCTTTCGTGATTTGGTTTCCCTCCGTCTTCGGGAAAGGCCAATAATAGGATCCTGTCAATCCTGTGTTCTAACTTTTCAAGAACCTCCTTCTTTAGATCTTTCGACTCCAATATCCTTCTTCTCAAACCATAAACTATTTCTCTTTGTTGGTTAGCGACATCATCATATTCGACCAATCTCTTCCTCATGTCAAAGTTGAATCCTTCAACTTTAACCTGCGATTGTTCAATTGCTCTTGAAACCATTTTATTTTCAATTGGCTGGTCTTCAGGCAACTTCAATTTTTCCATTATTCCCCCTATTTGCTCTCCTCCGAAAATTCTCATCAAATCATCTTCTAATGAAAGATAGAAAAGAGAAGATCCTGCATCTCCTTGTCGACCAGAACGACCTCTCAACTGATTGTCTATTCTTCTCGATTCATGCCTTTCAGTTCCTATTACATGAAGCCCACCTGCCTTAATCACTTCATCATGAGCATTCTGCCACTCTTTGTATCCTTTAGTTTCCTTGTATTTCTCTTTACTCATACCGGAAGGTATCTCTGGAGGAGTTCCTCCTAAAACAATATCAACACCTCGACCGGCCATATTTGTCGCAACAGTAACGGCACCTGGTTTTCCCGCCTGAGAAATGATCGATGCCTCTTTTTCGTGGTTCTTAGCATTAAGAACGTTATGGGGAATTTTCTTGCGCTTAAGATATGTATCAACTATTTCATTTTTATCAATAGAGGTGGTACCTACTAAAATAGGTTGTCCCTTTTTGTGTTTCTCTTCAATCTCTTTTACTATGGCTCCATATTTCCCTCGTAGAGATTTATAAATTACATCAGAACGATCCTTTCTGACCATTGGGTCATTTGTGGGAACAACAATAACATCAAGGTCATAAATTTTCTTGAACTCCTCTGCTTCGGTTGCGGCTGTCCCTGTCATACCGGAAAGATGGTCATACATCCTGAAATAATTCTGAAAAGAAATTGTTGCCAAGGTTTTACTTTCTTGTTGAATAACAACTCCCTCTTTTGCTTCAACCGCTTGATGAAGTCCATCACTCCAACGGCGGCCAACCATCAATCTTCCCGTGAATTCATCAACAATGGTTACTTTGTTGTCTTTAACAACATATTCTCTATCTCTCAAAAATAATGTTTTGGCGCGAAGGGCATTTTCGATATGGTGTATCGATTCAAAGTCTTTTTCGTATAAATTGGGTGTTTTTAATATCTTTTCCACCCTGGTAATACCATGCTCTGTTAAAGTTGCGCTTTTGGCTTTTTCGTCCATTGAATAATCTGTATCGGGATTAAGCTGTTCAACAAGTCCCGCAAATTTGTAATATTTATCGGTTGGCTCTGCGTCGGGGGCCGAAATAATCAAAGGAGTTCTTGCTTCGTCAACTAAAACAGAGTCCACCTCATCAACAATGGCAAAATAGTGACTTCTCTGAGACATTTGCTCGAGGCTTTGAACCATATTGTCTCGAAGATAATCAAAACCAAATTCGTTATTCGTTCCATAAGTAACATCAGCTTCATATGCTTCCTTCCTTTGGGCAGGTTTTAAATGGGCAAGACGCTCATCCCCATGACTTTTGTCTTCATGTTTAGTATCGTAGACAAAAGATTTCATTTCTTGAACGATTACTCCAACTGAGAGCCCCAACATCTCAAAAGCGGGCGCATTCCAACCTGCATCTCGGCGAGCCAAGTAATCGTTAACAGTAACAAGATGGACTCCTTTCCCGACAAGAGCCCTTAAATATAGTGCGGGAACAGCAGACAGGGTTTTTCCCTCCCCTGTTTTTTGTTCAACAACCTTACCTTCAAAAAGAGCAATCGCAGCTTGAAGTTGAACATCATACGGCTTTAAACCAATCGCTCTCCATGAAGCCTCCCTTGCAAGAGCAAAAGCCTCCGGTAATATATTTTCAATTACTTCTCCCTCTTTAAGTCGCTTTTTATACTCTTCGGTCTTTTTGATAAAATCGCCGTCTTTAAGCTTTTTTATTTCTGGCTCTAAAGAATTAATTTTGCCAACAATTTTGGAGAGCCTGTCAAGCTCCCTTTGATTTAAATCTAATAGTTTAGAAAATATATTTAACATACCTTCATCTTATCAGAGTCTGAGCACACAAACATTATATTGGCCTCGGGGTAAACAGCCACAACTTCTGAAAAAATCTCTTTCAGTTCTTGGTGAGTTATGTCGGCCAATTTTCTCTTTTCGCTATAATATAACCTATTAATTACTACCGCTCCGCCTCTCCTTAAAAGTTTTCTTATCAAAGTATAAAAAGCAGGTGATGCAAACTTTTCCGGAATAGTGTCTCCAATATATAAATCCACCAAAATTAAATCGTACCTTTCCTTCTTTTTTGTCTGCCTTTTTACATATTTCATCGCATCCTCTATTACAACCTCTACTTCGCCCTCTTTTAGTCCCATATACTTTCCCCCGAGATCAATCATAATCGGATCAATTTCTACACCAGTTATTGCCGTCTTGGGCCAATATTTTCTAACAACTCTTACCGCTCCGCCTCCCCCTAACCCGAGGATGAGACATTTATTAACTTTTGTTTTTGCTTTCTCCACTTCCTTTAGCGAAGCGTACCAAACTTTTTCGGCAACCCCACCCGATTGAGTTAACCCTCCAGCTTTGATGTGGACACCCCATGCCAAATCACGAATAACCGTAAGCCTACCATTAATAGGAGACACGACCTCTTCTAATATTTTCGAGCCTGAGAGAAAATTTTCTAGCTTTCCCATGATTAAACTATTATACGCTAACCAAGAAACCCCTTTTCTTCGTCTTTTGTTTGGATTATTATATGTCCATGGACCAAATCCCTCTACCTGAAAAGCTAAGACCGCCCGCATTGACCGGTTTTGTTGGCCAAGAACATCTAACTGGAAAAGAAGGAGTCATTAAAAAACTCATTACTGGTGCCAAGCAAACGGGTTTTTTCCCATCATTAATTTTCTGGGGACCACCCGGCTCAGGGAAAACAACCTTAGCAAGAATTATTGCCAATAAACTAAACCGAGAGTTTTTTGAATTTTCAGCTGTTAACACTTCAATAAAAGATGTCGAAGAAATAATCACAAAAATCATCCAATTAAGGGGTGCACCAGGGCAAATGAGACTGGTTAAAAAAACGAAAAAGAAAAAAGAAAAAGGCGCTCCAATTATCTTTATCGATGAAATTCATAGATTTAATAAAGCACAGCAAGACAAACTTCTTCCTCATGTTGAAAAGGGAATAATAATACTAATCGGGGCAACGACCGAAAACCCTTCCTTTGAAGTAATCGGACCAATGCTCTCCCGATCCCGAATCTTAACGCTTAATCAATTAGACAAAAAGGCTTTAAATAAAATCCTTAACAAAGCCATTAAATTCCTTACGATCACACTAGATAAGGAAATGAAAACTTTTCTTATTGAATCTTCAAATGGTGATGCAAGAGTAATGTTAAATGTTCTGGAAATTGCCACTAATCTTTCTAAGTCAAAGAAAATCACATTGAAAGACCTGGAAGAAGCTCTTCAAAGAAGACAATTTACTTTTGATAAAAAAGGTGAAGAATATTACAACGTAATTTCAGCGTTTATAAAATCAATGAGAGCAAGCGATGTTGATGCCGCCCTTTATTATCTAGCCAGAATGGTTGAAGCGGGACAGGATCCTCTTTATATAGCAAGGAGAATGGTTGTGTTTGCTTCCGAAGATGTTTCCTCGCCAACTGCTTTAGTGGTCGCCAACTCCGTATTTAGAGCTTGTGAAATGATTGGCTACCCTGAATGTCAAGAGAATTTAGCAGCAGGAACTGTTTATCTAGCTCAAGCAAAAAAGAACAGATCAGCATACGAAGCCTACATGAAAGCTTTGGGGGATGTAAAACAATATGGCAATCTTCCCGTTCCTTTAAAAATTAGAAACCCTGTTACCAAATTAATGGAGGATCTTGATTACGGTAAAGATTATGAGCTTTATCCAGAAGAAAGCTTGTTGCCAGAGAGATTAAAAGATAAAAAATACTACGAAGAAAAAGAATAATTAATTTTCTGGTTTATTTAGTAATTTTTTCTTTTCCAACCCACTTTTGAAGAACATCAGGAATTAGAATACTCCCGTCTTTTTGTTGATAATTCTCTATTATCGCAATTATTGTGCGACCGATAGCAAATGCCGTACCGTTTAATGTGTGTACAAATTTTGTTTCACCTTTATCTTGGTATTTAATATTAAGCCTTCGGGCCTGAAAATCAGTTGCATTGGAGGTCGAAGTTACCTCTACATATTTCCCCTGCCCCGGCATCCAAGCCTCTAAATCATATTTTTTTGCGGCTGGCGCTCCCAAATCACCTGAACACATTTTCACTACCTGATAAGGAATTTCTAAGGCTTGAAAAAACTTTTCTTCTAAAGAAAGCAAATATTCATGCTCTTTTTCAGAGTCCCCCGGCTTAGTAAAAGAAAACATCTCTACTTTATCAAACTGATGAACCCTTAATATTCCTTTTGTGTCTTTACCGTAGGAGCCTGCTTCCCGCCTAAAACATGGAGAGAAACTAACATACCTCTTGGGCAAATTCTTTTCTTCTAAAACCTCGTCCATATGCATCGGTCCAATTGATTGCTCTGATGTGCCCACTAAGACTAGATCATCTTTCTCAAATACGTACATATCCTCTTCTCCGCCGTGTTCTAAATATCCCATTCCTCGCATTGACTCCCTTTTAATAAAGGAGGGAGGAATGACAGGGGTAAATCCTTCTTTAACCAAAAACTCCATTGCGAGCTGAACCAGAGCAAGCTCAAGAAGAGCGCCATCGCCCTTTAAGTAACCAAAACGACTCCCGGAAACTTTTGCGGCACGCTTAATATCGATAATGTCTAAATCCTCACCTAATTCCAAATAATCCTTAGCAGAAGATTTCTTTTTTTCTCCCCATTCCCTAATAACCTCGTTTTCACTTTCATCCTTGCCCGTCTTCACATCGTCTGCCGGTAGATTTGGGATTTGGTATAGTTTTTCTTTGTATTCTTTTTCAATTTTCGCCAATTCTGGTTCTAGTTTTTGAAGTTTTGTTTTTATCTCTTTACCTTTTTCTTTATCTTGTTCTTTCGCAACCCTATTTCTATCTGCGCGCAAGGTTTCAATTTCGCTCAATAGCTCTCGTCTTTTTTTGTCTAACTCCAAAACTTCGTCAACTCGTTTTGGATCAAGCTGTTTTGCCTCTATCCCCTTTTTCACCTTTTCCGGATTTTCTCTAATATAGTTAATGTCTATCATTGAATTATTATAACCCTAAATCATTTGAAATTCCCTGCATAGCGTTAAGAGTTATTTCAACAAATTCCCTTAACGGTATTCCTAAGCTAGGCTCGCACTCTTCTATTTGCTCTCTTTTTACGCCGGCGGCAAAAGATTTTTGATTCCACTTCTTCAAAATAGAATCGGCTGTGACCGAAGCTAATTTCTTATCCGGCCTGACAAGGGCTACGGCAACAATAAAACCAGTTAATTCATCACAACAGTATAAAGACCATTCTAGCTTGTTCTTGGGAGGATTTTCCCCTGTATGAGCGTAGTTATGAGACAATATTGCACTCAATATCTCTTTATCACCCTCACCGGCTTCTTTTAACCATTCCGCCATTAAAAGAGTATGTTTTTCTGGTATCTCTTTGGTTTTTTCGTAATCCCCATCATGAAGAAGTCCAACCATCCCCCATTTTTCTTCGTCTTCTTTAAACCGCTTTGCCAAAGCACACATCGTCGCCTCCACAGCATAACAATGTCTTCTTAGATTAATGTTCTGCATGTTTTTGTGCAGAAGTTCCAAGGCGTTTTTTCTTATTATCATTTTCTTCTTTTTTCTAAGGAATCTAATAGATTTATTAACAATTGTTCCTTTGTATGTTCTCGTGCGTTCTCCCAAAATTCATCAAGTTTTTTAGGATCTGCTCCGTCAAGTTCATACTCCAAAGCTTGCCATACTGTGGCAATTTTCCCTAATTGATAAAGAATATCTGCTTCTCGAGAACCCCCTTTTGCATTCTTTCCCAAATGCTCTATCCATAATTGATATAATTCTTGTGGCGCCGAAGCTTCAGAAACTAAGTCTCTAACAATATGTTTCTCCGACTCGTGATCATGATCATCAATATCTTCTGTCCCTCTCTGTGTAACAGGATCTTCTGTTGCAGCTTCTTCTATATCATGAAGAACAGCCATTTTTAGAAGTTTGTCCATCGAGACCTTCAATTCTTCTCCCAAGAAGACAACCAATAGGCATACTCTAAAAGTATGTTCTGCTACACTTTCGGGGTCAGGCATACCTTCCCGCACCCAGCCCGTGCGCTTTAAGGATTTTAATTTCCCAACCTTTAACAACGAGTTAACCAATCTCTTCTTCATTTTTTTGGTCTCAGAAGAGGAAACAGTACAGTTTCGCGAATGGGCTTGTCAGCTAAGAATGAAAACAGTCTTTCGCTAACACCAAAACCAGTTACCGGCGGCATTCCGTATTCTAAAGCTTTTACAAAATCTTGGTCGTGCATCTGAGCATCCTTATCTCCTTCATCCCTCATCTTTTGCTGTTCTTTAAATCTCTCTGTCTGGTCTGCTGGATCATTAAGCTCTGAATATCCATTACCCATCTCACTTCCTGCAATAATGACTTGATATCTTTCGGTAAAATCTGGATCATCCTCTTTTCTTTTGGCCAAAGGTGATACTTCAACCGGATGCCCAACTAAAAACGCCGGTCCCGCTATGTTTTTTCTAATTGACTTCCAAAGTGCATCAATTAACCTTCCCTTTGCCGCTTTCTTTTCGAATGGCACTTTAAGTTCTTTCAACTTCGCTTTAATCTCGTCAGTCTTTGCCTTTGAGATATCAACACCTGTTTGTTCTAAAAGAGTCTTTGTATAATCGATCTTCTTCCAAGTCTTAGAGAGATCAATTTCGAAATCATTAATTTTAAACTTAAGTTTGCCAAAAGTTTTTTTAGCCACATATTTATACATTTCTTCCACTAATTTCATCGAGTCTTCATAATTCGCATAGGCCCAATAAAACTCCATTTGGGTGTAATCTTGTAAATGCTCGTGACTAATCCCTTCATTTCTAAATTGACGGCCAATTTCAAATGTTTTCTCAAATCCGGCAACCATTAATCTTTTTTGCCAAAGCTCTCCCATCGAAATTCTGAGATAGAGATCTATATCCAAAGCATCGTGGTGAGTTACAAAAGGGTTGGCATCAGCTCCACCAACCGTATTTTCCAAAATAGGAGTCTCTACTTCCAAAAAACCTTTCTCGTATAAAAACTCGCGCATGCTTTGCCAAAATACAGTCTTTTTCTTGAAAAGATCTTTTAGTTCATCGTTAAGAAGTAAGTCAATATATCTTTGACGATAACGCTCTTCCATATCTTTTAATCCATACCAGGTTGAAGGGATAGGGCGAATAGATTTTGTTAATATTCCATGATCAGCAACATCAAGTGAGATTTCACCAGCTTTTGTTTTAATTACCTCCCCTTTAGCCCAAACAAAATCCCCAATATCAAGAAGATCTACTAATTTGAATTTTTCTCCTAATTTTTTCTTTTGTAGAAATAGCTGGATTTTTCCTGTTTCGTCTTTAACGTCGGCAAAGCAGCAATTACCATGCTCTCTAACGCTCCAAATACGCCCAGCAACGACTGCTTCTTTACCAAGTGTACTTACCACATTACTTATCTTCTCGGGCTTACTAGGAGCTTTAGACGGATAAGGATTGATGCCCAGACTTCTCAGCTTTTTTGCTTTTTCAAATCTAATTTTTCGAATTTCTTCAAGTCTTTGTTCCGCCATAGATTAAGTATAACTTAAGATTAATAGGAGTTACAAAAAGAAGTTTGTTACTTAATTGACAAAATCTCGTATACCACTTTTCCAGCAGGAGCTTCTACTTCTACTTTCTCTCCTATCTTCTTTCCAACCAAGGCTAAACCCAGAGGAGAACTGTGGGAAATTTTCTTGCTAATTGGATCAGCTTCCCACTCGCCTACTATATAATAGACATGCTCTTCGTCTTGTATTTTAAGCGTTACCTCAGCCCCGACAGCAATTTCTCCATTATTATTTTTACCACTTACGACTTCTGCATTATGAATAACACCTTCGAGCTCTGATATTTTTCCATCCAAAAAATCAAGCTCTTCTTTTGCGTTTTGATAATCACTATTTTCGGATAAATCCCCCTGACCTCTTGCATTAGCAAGTCTCTCGACTAGTTTTGGTCTTTTTGTATTAACCAATCCATCGAGCTCTTTCTCCAGGTTTTCAAAACCTTGTTTTGTTATTTGTATATTATTTATTTTGTCTTGACTCATGTGTTCTTTATCAAAAAAATTACCCTCCTTTTTCGGAAGAGCGTTAAAAATTTCGCTCTCTCCGTTTACCCAACCTTTTAGCGTGTGGTAAAACGAGAAGAAGGGAGGATTAATATATCGTTTGGGAATTGTATCTTTTTACTAATTCTTTTGTCAAGAAATATTTTACTCCACATTTCTTATCATCATTGAAATTGTGAAATTATTTACTCGAGATGTAATTATTTCTCTCTTTCTGTATCATATATTTATACCTTGAAAGGGGGTGATAACTTTGAAAAGAAATATTAAATTTTTATTAACATCTTTATTCCTTATCGTCACTCTCGGCCTGTGGATTTCATCTCCAATCAGTGCAAAGGGTCAAGACCAAAATAGGGTTCAGGATCCAACAACTCATGATGGAGACGTGGTAGAGGCAGATCTAGACAGCACTGGTAACGGGCAAGGTTCAGCCGGAAGCCCTAGAGCTGGTTTAGAAAATGCGATACAAACCTTGACCAGAGTGTCTGAGCGTTTTAATAACCCAGAGACTGGAGAACAAGTTAGAACGATGACTGAGAACCATACGCGATCTCAGGAAAAAATTAACACAGCACTATCTAGCATGCGTTCCCGTTCTAAACTCCTAAAATTCGTTTTTGGGGCTAATTATCAAAACGCAGGAGAGGTAAAGGCTCAAGCAGCTCAATTTAGAAGCGACGCTGAGGATCTAGCAAAGTTTAAAGAAGAGTTAACTTACGCGTCTGACCAAGAAGAAATGCAAGATGCTATAGATAACCTAGAAGGAGAGGCAGATGCCTTGGAAACCGAACTTAATCAGGAACTTCAGGGCTTTTCCCTTTTTGGCTGGTTAAACCGCATCCTGTCAGGGTATTAATTAGTTGAAGTCGGTAAAAAGTTATCACCTTCCAGTGTTTAACTGAAGGCGGGTATTTTTGTTGTGACCCCACGGGGGATCGAACCCCGGTTTCTGGGATGAGAACCCAGTGTCCTAGGCCACTAGACGATGGGGCCTGAATCACATATTTTACTCTATTTGAGGCTGAGATACAATTTTCAAGAAAAAGACCTAAAGCCAGGAATAATTAATTTGCCGCTATGTATGAAGGTGTTGATAGGGTTTTTCGAACTTTTTTTACATTTTTAGGAGGCCACTTCTTTATCGCCGTTTTTAAAACATCTTCTAATCTGTTCGTAAATACAAACTTAATATCTTTTTTAGTCTTTGCTGGAACATCTTCTAAATCTTTTTTATTGTCTTTGGGTAAAATTACGGTTTTTAAACCAGCTCTATGAGCGGCAATAATTTTTTCTTTCACTCCACCAATCTCTAAAACTCTCCCTCTTAAGGTTATTTCACCAGTCATACCAACATCTCTTTTTACAGGGATACCCGCAAGGGCTGAGACTAAGCTGGTGGCCATGGCTACTCCTGCCGACGGACCATCCTTGGGAACAGCTCCTTCTGGAACATGGATGTGAACATCTAAAGCATTACCAAAATCCTCCTTTAAGCCCAATTCTTCCCAATGAGCCTTTGTCCATGTAAAAGCAGCCTTTGCTGATTCTTTCATAACATCTCCCAATTGCCCTGTTAAAAGAAGCTTTCCTTTACCCGGCATTAAGGCCACTTCAATAAAAATAATGTCGCCCCCTGTCGGAGTAACCGCCAAACCGGTTGCCATACCTACTTCATCTTTCTTTTCGGCAATAAGAGAGGAGAACTTCTGAGGCCCTAAGAATTTTCGAACATCAGTTATTTTAATTTCTTTCGTATATCTCTTTTTCTCGGCAACTAGTCGCGCTATCTTTCTACAAGCCCCAGCCAAATTTCTTTCCAAATTTCTAACCCCTGCTTCCCTTGTATAGCGATTGATTATTTCACGAATTGCTTCGCTCAATAATTTAATCTTTTCATCCGCCAAACCATGAAGTCTTAACTGCTTTGGCCACAAGAATTTTTTTGTAATATTATATTTTTCTTCCTCTGTGTAACCTGGAAAACTAATAACTTCCATCCTGTCTCTCAAGGCTACAGGGATTGTGTCTAAAACGTTCCCCGTAGCAATAAACATAACCTCTGATAGATCAAAGGGTACTTCCAGATAGTGGTCGGAGAATTCCCTGTTTTGTTCAGGATCTAAGGCTTCAAGTAAAGCAGAAGATGGATCTCCTCTAAAATCAATGCCTATCTTGTCTATCTCATCAAGCATAAAAACAGGATTTTTTGTTCCAGCATTTTTAATTCCCTGAATAATGCGTCCAGGAAGCGCACCAACATATGTCCTTCTATGTCCCCTTATTTCTGCCTCATCACGAATTCCTCCCAAAGACACTCTTACAAATTTTCTATCCAAGGCTCTTGCAATTGATTTACCGATTGAAGTCTTGCCCACACCTGGAGGGCCAATAAAACAAAGAATGGTTGGCTGACTCTCTTCATTCTTTATTGTTTTATCTTTTCCTTTTATTTTTAATTTTGTCTTTATTTTTTCAAGGGCATCTTTTTTTACCCTCATTACAGCCAAATACTCCAATATTCTTTCCTTTGCTTTCCTTAAACCATAATGATCATCTTCAAGTACTTTTGCGGCCGCTTTTATAGAGACATTGTTGGCTGTTGATATGCTCCAAGGCATGTCGGTAAGCCAATCTAAATAATTTCTAATATAACCACCCTCCGGATTGTGAGGGGAAAGTTGAGAAAGTCTTTTAAGTTCCTTTTTGGCTCTTTTTCTAACCTCTTTGGGCATTTTTGCTTCTAAAATTTTTTTCTTGTATTCAGATACTTCTTCCAAGCCCAACTCTCCTCCCTCTTGACCAAGCTCCTCTTCAATAGTTTTCTTCTTCTCCCTGAGCATTGCCTTCCTCATTTGGTCTTCAAATCTCTTTTGTGTTTTCTGCGAAATCGTCTTTTCCAAATCCAAAATGTTAATCTCGCGGGCAAGAGCTTCTAAAACCTTTTTCATTCTTGATTTTAAGGTAAGTGTTTCAAGAAGCTTTTGTTTCTCGTTTGTCTTTATGTCCAAAAGTGAAGCCGCCTGATCAACCAGTTCAACCGGCTCAACCTGTCCTGATACAAGTTTCATCACTGTTACAATTTCTGCCTGTTTGCCGAGATTTACCGCCTTTTTAAATAATTCCGTAAGTTTCTTTGCAAGAACCTCAACCTCTGGAGATATCACTCTGTCTTCTTTTATTTCCTCCACCTCTCCAATTAAATAAGCCTCATGAGGCACTATTTTATTCAATCGGATTCTATTATGTCCCTTGACTATGGCGTGAATTTCACCATCGGATTGCATCATTTGTGTAATCGTGGCAATTGTCCCTATTTCATATAAATCTCTTTGAGATGGATGTGAAGTTTTGGCGTCCTTTTGAGTAAATACGGCAATGACTTTATCTTCCTGAAACGCCGCATTAACAGCCTTTACCGACTTTTGCCTTCCAAAAGATAAGATCGTATCCGTATAAGGAAATACCACTGACCCGCGGATAGCAACAACTGGGACTTTTCGTATAATTTTTGTGCTTTTTCCCATTTTTGAATTCAGTTTTAGCAGTCTAACAATTTAACTGCTAGAAGTCAACCTCCAGCTTACTGCTAACCAGCCTTGGGCTTGCCAGATAAATTAACCTATCTATTTCTTTGTCTTGAGTAATCTAAAAAAGCGGAGTTTGCTAACAACAACAGCCACCATTGTTCCGATCATGCTTCCGATTACAACATCTAAAATATAATGAACGTTAGCAAACACTCGCCCTACAGCAACAAGGAATGCTAATGCTATATACACAATCCCCAATTTTTTATTATGCAACCAAAGTGTAATTGCCAAGCCAAAAGCAATGGCTGTATGTGATGAGGGGAACGCATTATCAAAATGAAAAGTTAAAGTTAAAGGTAATTCCCCATTTATAAGGAACGGTCGAACAGACGGGAGAAGGCTTTTTAACATCTGAGCAATTACCCAGGCCAATAGTGCGGCCGCAAAAGCACGAAGCGCCTGTTCTTTTTTTACTCTTCCGTCCACAAACCAGAGAATAATTAATCCGGCAAACATAAACCAAATCAGAAAACTTGCCAAAAAAGTGATAATAAAAGTCGTACTAGTAGCTCCAAGCACGGCCTGCTGATTTAAATAAAAGTTCATTCGTGAATAACAATCCTTGTCCCCGGATTCTTATCTGAGGCATAAACCGCCCATTTATTATGTCCTAGCTCGGGTGTTGTCCAATAAAAAAGCCTTTCCGCTATGGGGGTCGGAAGGTTTACGCACCCATGGCTTCTTTGAGTCCCGAAGGCATTATGCCAATAAGTCCCGTGCAGTCCATATCCTATCCACCCAGGCACACTTTCATTCTCGAAGAACATAACATAGGGAACGTTGGGTAAATTATAATAATATTTGCCTTCTCCACCCTCCATTTTAGTAAAACGAAGTTTAATCCAAATCCTGAATTCTCCTTTAGGTGTCGGCCACCACGGAAGACCGGTAGAAATTGGCGTTTCCAAAAATAGAGCATTTCCATCCCAAGCCTTTAGCTTTTGCTCTGATAAATCCACTTCTATCCAACGCTCACTTGGTGAAGCCGTACCCAATACTGCTTTTCCTTCAGGAATAGTAGCAAGATCGGGAATAGAAATTGTCTTATTTTCAAAGACAGCAATTTTCTCTCCTTCGCTAAATTGCCCGGAGTAATCATCTATGTTGCACCCTGTTGGCGCCGTTACTCTTTTTGATGTTGTCGTAATAACAAACAGCCCCAAAAGAGCTAGTGCTGGAGCCAAAAATATGAAAAATTTCTTTCTTCTTCGCTTGGCCATAATCTAATTTATGCTAACACAAACATTTCTCTTTGAACAACCTCTCTTATTTAGGTTAATATAGTTATGTGAGCAGAAAATATCCAATCACAAAAAGTTTCAGATTTGCCTTCAGTGGACTAAAAAGTGCCGTCAAAAGAGAGCCAAACTTTCGTATCCATGTTTTTGTTGCCATCATAACTATCGTTGCGGCATATTTTCTAAATTTCACTCTCTCTGAATGGACCATTCTTGTTTTCACCATATTCTTAGTAATGACTTTCGAATTATTAAACACCGCTCTCGAAGCCCTTGTAAATCTGGTCAGTCCAGAGTTAAGGCCTGAAGCAAAAATTGCGAAGGATGTTTCAGCTGCAGTGGTCCTTATGGCGGCATTCTTTTCTATAATCGTCGGGACTTTTCTGTTTTTGCCAAAAATATTCCTTTTTCTATAAAATAGTTAAAACCAATACCCCCAAAACTACACAGTAATACGCAAATAATTTGAATCTACCGGCCAGTAAAAATTTGAGGACGAAGTTAATCGCAATTACTCCTGAAATAAAAGCGGCTATAAATCCGACACTATAAAACAATATGTTTCCAGTTACCTCGGAGCCATATTTTAGAAACTGAATAGCATTGGCACCGACAATGGCTGGAACAGAAAGCAGGAATGAAAATTGAGCCGCCTCCTTCCTTTTAATACCCAAACTAGTTCCTGCAAAGATAGTAGAACCCGAGCGGGAAATACCGGGAATTATTGCCAAGGCCTGAGCCATACCAATCAAGATAGTTTTCTTGATTGAAATTTCTTTAGATCCCGTTTTTGCTCTATCTGTAAGAAAATTCAAGACAGCCGTAAAAAGGAGGGCAAATCCCACTATATATACCCCATTGAAAAGATTCTCTATCGATGATCCCAAAAATACACCGACGAGTCCTGCTGGAATGGTTCCTATTAAAAGGAGAAACAAATATTTTGGGGTTAATTTTAAAAGTGTTTTTCTAAAATAATACAGTACAGCCAAAACCGTTCCTGCGTGAAGGAACACATCAAAAAGAACACCGTCCTGAGTGAAACCAGGGATTAGATTTTGAACAATGACCAGATGACCTGAGGAAGAAACGGGCAAAAATTCAGTGAGCCCCTGAAGAATCCCTAGAAATATTGAAGATATTAGGTTCACAATAAATATTTTAATCTAATCTATCTCAATCGCAAAATTATTCCAGTTATCAGCTGTTAGCTTGTCCATCTCTATAGAATCCTTAAGATCGAAGTTGCCTATCCCTGTTCTCTTGAGATTTCTTAAATACGCACCGCAACCAAGTTGCTCGCCGATATCCCGAGCTAAGGCCCGAATGTAAGTTCCGGAAGAAACAGTCGTCTTTATTTTCAAAACAGGATATTTATACTGAAATAATTCAATTGAGTAAATTGTTATGTCTCTTTCTTTGAGAAACACCTTTTCTCCTTTCCTGGCAAGTTCGTATGCTTTCTTCCCCTTTATTTTAAGAGCAGAGTATGCAGGAGGCTTTTGTTTTTGTTTACCTTTAAAGCCTTTCAACGTTTTTTTAAGTAAAGCCATATTTGGGGCCGGAAAATCATTTTTTTTGGAAATGATCTGCCCCTCAGAATCGTCAGTGTCTCGTTCTTCACCTAAAAATATTTCTGCTTCATACATTTTCTTTGTATCTTTTGCTATCCAACCAAGTTTTTTGGTTGAATTGCGCCCTACTCCCACAATCAATAAGCCTGTCGCGTTAGGATCTAGTGTTCCGGCATGCCCAACTTTTTTTTCTCCTGTTACTTTTCGAACAAAATAGATAACATCGTGCGAAGTAATACCTTTTGGTTTGTTTATTAAAAGAAACATCGTTAATTAGTTAGTTTATAACATCTTTTTGAAAAAAATCGAAAAATATGTATAATAGGCACATCGCAATCGAAAGATTGCTTTTTTAAACTCTTGGTAATAATTGTTCCTTTACACAGTCCCGAAAGGGAAACATCATCACACCGAGGAGGGTGGCATGAAGTGTCTGAGAGAGCTGTACACGATTCTTGATAATAATGCTGTGCCCGGTTGTTCAAAAGTATTCCTCAGGAGGGTTCTTAAGAAAAATGGCAGAATGATATGTAGGGCAAACCTTTTGAAAAATGGGTCGGATACTCGTCCCCTCTTGGAACTTGAGATTATCGAGCAAGACAAAGGTGGAGGAGTTCATCTGACCCCTAAGTCATGTGCGACAATAAATAAGTATCATGGACTTGGTTTGATACCAACATATACTATTCTTCTTAAGTATGTCGATTCCGACAAACATTTTCGATCCCAACTAAGCGCTAAGCAAAGAAAAAGTTTTAGAAAGTGGGCTCGAAAAATCCGACCCGAAGCTCAACCTGGACTTCTAGAGTGTTTAAAAGATCTTAGGGGCAACAGCCTGCAAATATATTTAAACAAGCTAATTCCCAAATACCCTCAGGAGATGATTAAAATATAAGTTACCAAGAAAGTACCAAAAGATCAGGGGTGAGAATAAATAGGTTCGGTCAAAAAAAGACCAAACTTCTCATCCCTGAGTTCCAACTTCAAAAGCCGCTCACGTTTATATCCGTCTATACTCATCCGCATAATAGAAACTTCCTGTGGAGTTGATAAATATTTCTATTAGCGCTATAAATTATTAAGGAAAAGAGGTGATCAGTATGGCAGGCTATATAACAGACATTGAAAAAGAGACTAAAGAAAATACAAATTTTAGGAAAGTTCTGTTTACGGGGCCACACAGTCAATTAGTTGTCATGAGTCTCAAACCAGGCGAAGACATTGGAGAAGAAATCCACAGTGATGTCGACCAATTTATTAGAATCGAAGAAGGTGAAGCCAAGGTTGTTCTAGATGGAGAAGAAACAGAAATTAAGGATGACTGGGCCACAGTTATCCCCGCAGGAGCAAAACACAATATAATAAATACATCTCAGGAAAAAGAGTTAAAGCTTTACACCATTTATACTCCAGCTGAACACAAAGACGGAACAATTCATAAGACTAAAGAGGAGGCAATGGCAGACGAGCACGACCACGCCTAAAAATTGCAAAGGGGTTATCTTGAAAAAAGAGTGCGCGTAGTTTTGTTTTCGCGGAAATGAAACTGAAGAATATATTAACTATCCTGCTAATGCTCTGGAGATTGCCTCACGTATATTTCTGCCACGAAACCACTGTTTATAAAAAACCAAAACTGGTCCTTTTGAAGAATTTTTGAGATACCTTTTATTGATTCTTCCACCCTTATTGAGGAAGTTCTCAATAATTTCTCCCATGTCGTTGTTTTTTAAGATAAATTTATTGTATCAGACTTAGCCTATAAATGTTAGAGCGATTCCTTTTTTGTCTACTCTACCTGTTCTCCCAATTCTGTGAATATAAGTATCATAGTCTTCCGGAAGATCGTAATTGATAACGTGAGTAATATCATCGACGTCTATTCCTCTTGAGGCAACGTCTGTCGCAATCAAAGCGCTTACCCTACCATGACGGAATTGCTCAAGAGATCTTTGTCTTTGGTTTTGAGTCTTGTTTCCATGCATAACCGCTGTATGAAACCCAACATCTGTAAGACTTCTGTGCAGCTTGTCCGCACTTCTTTTAGTCCTCATGAATATAAGAGTTTTTGACGCTTCTTTTGTATCTAATAGTTCACATAAAACGTCTGCTTTGTTTCTACCTCTCAATTCAACGACATCTTGACGTACGTTTGTGCTGGCATCTGCGACTTTAACTGAAATCATGACCGGATTCGAAACAAATTGACTCATTACGCCCTTTACTTTCTCATCAAGAGTAGCTGAGAAAAAGAGTGATTGCCTATTTCTTGGAAGTTTTAAAATAATTTTTTTCATATCGTTGATAAATCCCATATCAAGCATTCTATCTACTTCGTCCAAAACAATTGAATCAAAGCTATTAAAATTAATCTTCCTTTGATTTTCTAAATCAAGCAACCTCCCTGGAGTGCCTATCACAAAATGAGGGCCTCTTCGAAGCTTATTTATTTGCCCATGAATGGAAACTCCTCCAATACAAACGGCAGAATATATACCCATACCACTGGAAAAACCTTGTAATTCCTTTTCGATTTGAACAGCCAACTCGCGTGTAGGCGTAATGATTAAAACTCTAGATCTTCCATTAAGAACTATTTTATTAATAAGGGGGATTAAAAAAGCAGCTGTTTTACCCGTACCTGTGTTGGCAACACCAACCACATCATGACCGGATAAGATTTCAGGTATCGCCTGATCTTGGATAGGAGTAGGCGCATTAAATCTGTGAGCTGCGATATTTCCAGAAAGTCGCCCGTCAAGAACAAAGTCTGAAAATTTGTTTTTAATTTCACAGACATCAGAAATAGGACTGGTTATTTTCCCAATAACAGTCCTTGGATCAAAGCTACGAATATTGGCCTTTCTGGGCCCAAAATTCCTTCTTCGCGAATAACGCGAATGATTTCTTTGTTTATACATTAGTTTCAAACGAAACTGCTTATATTAATGGGAATGCAAGTGTTTGAAGGAAAGATACGTGTTAAAAGTAGTTTCTGGGGTACCCTTACTTACCGACTTAAATCAAATTAAAAAAACAGTCTTTGGTTCCGAGTTAACGGAACAGATGTCAGTGTAACAGATTAAAAACATTTGTCAAGAAACTATAGGGCAGCTATTAGATTTTCTTTTTCTTGTTTTGATAATTTCTTTAACTCATGCTCTCGCTTTAAGGCTTCTGAACGAGTTTTAAATTTTTCTGTGTAAACCAACTCAAAAGATTTAAATCCTCTTACGTATTTTGCTCCCTTTCCTAATGTATGTTTTCCTAGGCGAGCCACAAGGTCTTTGGTTTGCCCCGTATAAAGAGTGTTCTTATCGGTTCTTAAGATATATACAGTAAACACAATACATTTTAGCAAACAAACTATTTATTTACTTCAAACCACAATGGGTTTTCCTTACCTTTTGGGTTGCTGCAATTGGAATAATTAAATGTAATCTCATCATCTTTCTTGATATCGTCTATGGCAATAAAATCAATTGTCTTTTCTCGAGATTTCATTTTATAAGTTGCGTTAGGTTTGTATGAATGGTTATATATTGATCCAAAACCTAAAACTATCGCTAACCGTTCCTTGTTTTTGCCAAAATAGAAGAAATAAGTTACAAGAACGCTTTCTTTCAGATTGGATGTATCATTTTTGGAAACTTCAATAATTGGACACCTTTCAATCATTTCACCTTTCTTAATATCACGTCTTGCATAAACTCCCCTACCGGCATCAAGAATTCCTGATTTACTAATATATACCTTGTCTGAAGCAAGAAGTTTTTGCATGATGAAAATTATAGCAAAGATGTTGTCATCTTTGGGAAGATTGGCTGAGCGGGTCGGCCAAAGCACTCTTATTGTCATACCCCCAATTATTTGCTGCCTTTAATCTTCATTCTCTATTACAAGTTTTAACTCATCTCTTAAAAAATCAATTATGTTTGGACCAAATTCTTCTATTTGTCTTTCTATAAACTCTTTCATTAATATTCTTTGGGTTTCCCGAGAAACACCTTCTTCAGCACACCCGTCTAATATGAGTGCGAGGTTTTTGGCAGCATGCCCATATTCTCTATTTGCATATTTATGTACCCCATCTTTAACTTCGTGAACAAACTCCTTTGCTTCAGGTAGTAAATTTTGAATTTCTCTATCTTCTGTTGTCATATAATCCTTTTCTTAATTTAGACATTCAATTTGGCTGAGACTAATTGATGATTTTCGAACTTAATACGTAACTAGATTGTTTCTATTTCATCTGTATAGTAAAATGTTGATATTAAGTCAAGTGAAGAAATGAATATTAATTCTAAAGAATTTACTGAAATCCCTGAACATATAATACCAGAAGATTTTATTGGAGAAAATCGTGAACAAGTTCGAAAAGCTCTGAGCGAAAAAGTGTTTAATAAAGATTGGTACACAAGATTTAAAGAAGACGTAATCAGTGAAGATGTTATAGAGAAAGCCAAGTTGGTAGGAGGAATTATCGCTTCCGCAGGAGCAGTGATTCACGGCACTCTCGTAAAACCTGAGATATTTGAAGAAATTGTTCATGCAGGTACGAGAGGGGGTGCGTTTGCTTTGATTATATTTCCATTGACGACGCTGGGAGTAGGACTTATTGGGGGTCTAGGAGCTATGACTGGTGAGTATTCTGCCAATCTAGTAAAAAATGTGGCAGAAGATATTAAGCATCACAAAATGATGAAAAGTGCCGAAAAGGACGTAAAAAAATGGCTTCAAGCGAGAGAGTGATTGAGAAATAGTAAAATGGATAACAAACCTAAAAGCTTTTATAATTCAGTAATTAAGCTACTTACCGTATTCGTTGATTTGGCAGCTAGTGACGATGAGGCGAAAACCAAACTCAACAATCAACTCCAAGAGAAATTTTTCACGAATGTTTTTTCTGAAATTCTTTCAGATACTCAGCTTGACCAGATAAAAAAAGATCAAATAAAAAACTTGTTTGATCAAGAGGGAGAAAAGAAAATTGAGATTGAGGAGGCATTAGAAACTCTTAAAAAGATCGAGGAGATATTGGGTGAGGAGTACCTTGGTGAAAAACTATCAAAAGAATATTCAAACTTTGTAATTGAAATAATAAAAACAATAGATTCTGTTTTAGAAGGTGAAAGAAAAGAGAAATTTAAAAAGTGGCTAGCGCAGGAGTTTAGCTAAAAAATCCTCAGTGTGTTATGTGGCTGAGCATACAGGTCTAGAACTACTTGATCCCTTACTTACAGTCTATTCCCAGCAAGTTAAACGAGTGGGTCTAGAATCTAATAGTGTTATTATTCTAAAAACCACCTTCATTAAGTGTTTTTATACAAAATTCCGAAAATAATTCATCTTGAAAGCCGTCATCGCTTGAAGCCCACCTAATCTGTCTATCAGTTTTATTTCCAACCATAAAGGAGGTTCTATATAAAGCAAGCTGAGAACCTTTTGTCAATCTAATTGCTTTATATTCTTGGTTTCCGCCTGACTCACTACCTATTGGGACAAGAGGATGGTTTAAATCAACAACATCCTCCTGATCTGGATTTTCTTCGTGAATTTTTAAGATTAAGGTTGTATCTCTAAGGGCTGTAACTCTCACTCTATCGTGACTATCAACTTCTAATTCCACTTCCTTAGAGCCAAAAAGGCCGTATTCTCTTCTGCCCACTTTCAATTTTTCCAAAAAAGAAATACGACGATCGAGCACCTCATGTATAACCTCCCGCCCTCCAACATACGTATGACCTTTAATAACATAATAATATGGCATCTTTATTCCCGAGCAAAATCTGGGGAAATTATAGCAGATAATATAATTTTTGCTGAGAATGTGGGGCGATATTGGAACTTTTTAAATTTTTGTGACAATAAAATAACTAACCAGAGAGACTGAAGCCCCCAAGACTGTCCCCCAAAGCATATCCACAATCGTGACTATCAACGGCCAGTCTTTAATAGTGGCTAAGTTTGTCAAATCATAGGTGGCGTAAGATACAAATCCAAGCAGAGCTCCTAAAAAAAGAGCCTGGGTCCAAGAGTTCTTCTCCAAAGCCGGTAAAACTGAGAAAACCACTAAGCCAACCACAAACAGTAAGTAAAATAGACCGGCTGCTATAAAATTGACGTTTGCCTTCATCAAATAACCCAGGTATTGAGCGTAAAATTTCCTGGCGATTAGACTGAGCCAAACCAAGTCGATTGCCAAAAAAACTGGCAGGGTGATTAAATATGCTTTTAAAAACATCTTAACGGTTTAAATAAGTAATGACTAACTGCAAAACAGTCGCAAAACTAACCCACAACAAATATGGGATTTGGATATAAGTAATCCATTTTGCATGAGGATAGATTGCCTTCATCGCCCAGACAAGAGTGATCAGGACAAGAAGAATGTCAATGGCCGCCAGGATATTGCTTCTTAACCCAAATTGTAAAGGAGTAAATGCGAAGTTAAAAATGAGATTAAGAATAAACGGGAGAGCGATAATAAATGAGATTCTTTTTTGAAAAGTTAATTGAAATACTTTAAAAAAGGAAACAACAATTAATAGATATAGAAAAGTCCAAACTGGGCCAAAAAGCCAAGAAGGCGGTGACCATGATGGTCTAATTAGTTGCTGATACCATTCACTTTGCATACTGTTATGTTAATTATAGCAAATATTGAAAATATATTTTTTGACTTTTACCGTAAAACAGAGACTAAAAATCTTTGCTGAGCTCTCTGGTCTAGACCCTTCCAGTCCCATAACTGGATGTCGTGCCTGGGGTTCTGATTCCGAGATAATTGAGCATGTCGGTCTAGAACCTTTCGAGCCCATAACCAATTACTCTGAGTGTACCACAGTTGAGGCTAAAAGAGAGGTCATGGTAACAGTACTTGTTTTGCTTGTGGTTCTATGGTATACTTATGAGCTATGGACATAAAAAACACGGTAACATCCTTTCCACTTTCTCAACAAGTAGCCTTATGGGCCATTTTGAGAATGAAGGATTCTAGCGAAAAAAACTTCAGTTTTTCAAGTTCAGATTTTGCTAAAGTTTTCCGTCCTTACGTAAAGTCTTACCTTTCTACTGACTCTGAAGAGTATGGAAAGTCCATTGGCGCCACACTCAGTGGATTACTTCGAAATGAAATTCTGATTAGATTGACTGGTGATAGAGATAAACTCTGGACTCTTTCCGACAATGTTAAAAGTAATTTCGAAGAATTCAAGAAAGGACTCTTCGAGGTAAAAATATATTGGAGATAAATGAAAAACACTGCCCCCAAAAGTTCAAAGAATAAGTGGTCAGTAAAAATTCGGAAGTTAATAAACTCGCGATGGTTTATCGCGATTATACCAGCCCTGATAACAGGGCTTTTCTCCTACTTTGCAGCAATTAATACTGCAAACACGCACATAGCTAGCTTGAGGTCTGATTTTCAAGTACAAAATTCAAATGTTCAAAAACAAAGTCAAACAGTTATTACTAGCGAGACTGGCTCCACTTTATCAGTAAGCGACGAGGGAGAATTTGGCAATGAGCTGGGTAAAAGTTTTGATATCGTAAACTGGTTATTTGCAAGTGGAATGACACCTGATAAAGAGGGATTTTATTGCCCCCCCAAGAACCCCGCTTTTCCCTCATGGGTTATGTGGACTGCAAATAAATATTTAGTTGACAGAGAGGTTTCCATAACTTTCTCATTAAAAGACAAAACAGATAACAATAAAAATCCAACCTTTTTTATCAGTTATGGAGATAAAAGTAATGACGTTCCTGACTCCTTTTATAGAATCAATGTTTTTGATGGAGATTTAAACACTATTCGTCTTCGTGACCGCAATGATGATGAGGTTACATTTGAAAGATCTGTGAGTGACGCTCCTTTAGACAAATATATCACCCTTAGTTTGTCGCCCGTATTTCCTAACAAAAAACTTCCTTTGTTGACTATTAATCCTGCAGTTCTTGGTCCAGAATATGAATTCGAGCCCGGAAGTGCTTTTGAGATCAATTTACCGATTTCTTCCAGTGAAAGCCAGGGAGACGGATTTCAGTATGGATTGGGTGTTTCAACAGGTGACTGCTTCAAAATCATCTCTTCAAACCTCTAAACACTAAAATGTGAGGTTCAGCATTGTAAACTGAATGTTTTGGAAATAATACGGAGGTTAAGCAAGAACTTTCGGGTTATTCTTAGCACATGGGTCGCTAGGGTGCCCAATTTGGCTGAGCTTGTGGGCTTAGGCCTCTCTAGTCCTTATAATTTAAACCATAGAACTCTAACTAAATAACCTTTTGTAATCATACATCTTTCTTATTTTATTTGACTCAAAAAGTTTATATGTGAAATCTGTTTTTGAAGCAATTTCTGGATTTTCGAGGTAAGCCGTATAAAAACCCACTGACCTATGAATACCATCAACAATCAACATAGTTGGATTATCCAAATCTTTTACTACAAGTATCTGGGTCTTTTCGATATTCCCTTTCAAAAAATCGTCATAGAAGCCATTGATTTTCGCTTTCTTTCGCGCCCAGTTATCTCGTGAAATTTTTTTACCGGTTGAGAGTTCTTCTACTGTTTCAGCGTCCCATACTACATGATAATTTTTCAATTTTTCTGGTATAACACGTTTTACAACGGGATTAGGAGCCAGTGATGAGGCTATTCTGTAGAAATTTTCCTTTATTTGATCCCCAATAGTCATGTACACACGATTTGTCTCAGTATTCCTAGCTTCTTAATTTTTTTTCTAATCTTTCAATTATATTAATACCTATTTTAATCATGGAATCCATGTCTTTCTCCTTCATTTTTGAGGGTGAAGATCGTTTGTGTCCATAAATGTTTCTATCCCACTTTAATGCGAGAGCTTTGGGTTTTTGATCTTTTCTAAAAACTTTTATTTTAGGACTTGAGAGTAAGTTAATACTGTTTTCAAAATTGAGCTCGTCAATTTCACTATAAGTTTTATTTACTCTACCTAATTTTTTTAGATGTTTTAGACAATCTATTGACAATCTCTCGACTGTCCTGCCGAGGATGAAAACAGCTTCTTCTGCCAACCCGTTTGTATAACAAACTTCAGCCTTTGTGATGTCGTTAATAGTTTTAGAACGGATATTTAAACTATTATAATCACCAAACGGTTCGTAAAGCTTGTCAAATCCCTTTGCGAAATTTGAAATAGACAACTTGGTCGGAAGGAGAGCGTTACTTAGGAGAACAGAAGTGTGTTTTCTAGCGAGGGAAGAAGGTGAGCTGTCTTCAGCCATTACATATTTTATGTAACTTTCTTCCTTTTTGTTACGAGGAAATTCACCACGGTGTTCCTTAATTATTTTATCCAGACTACTTAATTTTATTTGTTCAAGTTTTCTGAACGTGTAGTATTTGGTATCAAATGCTCTTTTTAGAAGAATATTGAAGTCTTTTATTCTTTTGTTAATCTTTATTACATTTTCCTTTATCGATTTATAGTATTCTTTTTTTCTTTTTTCTCCTTCGATTTGACTTTCCCATCTGAGGCTATTTATTAATATTCCGAAATGCAAGCCTTCGAGTTGATCAATAAGATTTCTTATGCCTGCCAGTTCAGTTCCAAGAATCAGAGTTATTTTGAAATCCGCCATATTTATTCCGATTTTAACACAACAATGGAAATTGGGGTATTAAATCCGGAAGCTGAGGGTGTGGTACGAATGTTTGGGAGTATGATCGATAGTTTTGAAGAGAAACATGGGCTTTTCGAGGCATATGGGTCAATAGGGTGCCCAAACTAGCTGCGGGACAGGGACTCGAACCCCAATCTCTGCTTCCAGAGAGCAGCGTGCTACCATTACACCATCCCGCATTGAAGAACCCTATTATACCAAAGATAAGGCTATTTCTTAAAAATTCTCTTCCAAAGCAGTTTTGCAAGAGAATCCATTTTTTTTGTTTTTTTGAAAACTTGCCTTGACCAAACAGAAAGAATTATCCATTCTTTTTTTTCATTTTGCTTGGCAACAACTTCAATTCTTTGATTCCCATAGGTTTTGTAATATATCCAGGCACCTTTTGCTTTCGCATACTCTGATTGCTCTGGACGCCTGAAGGCTGCCCAAGCATCACCCTGAGAAATATTTCTTTCTGTTAATCTTTTCAAGGCATGATTTGTCCAAACTACTCCCCCAAAATTTCTCTCCATGTTCAAAGTATATCAACTACTTGTGAAAAATATATTAGCTGTGGTATTATGAGTTAGAAGTCAGGCTGACGAACCATTATTGCTTATTCGTTCGAAGCTTGACAGCCGGTGGGGACTGGCTTATCTGTAGAGAAAGCAGGAGACATGACGATTTGGGCGTCTAAAGTTTCCTACAATTGAATATCAAGTAAAGGGTGTGGGTGGATCGCCGAACAAAGCGCAGGAGGAGGGACAGCATATGCTGTTTAATAAAAAATCCTACCTCCTTGCTCCAAACAATCAACGGCGACTAGACCTATCCAAGTGAGACCGATACCAGCATCAACATCACAACAACTTTACCAATTCCTAGCCAGTCCCCAGTACCACCTTCGAAAAACAACTACTCTTTTGCTTGAAGTTCCTCTAGAAGTTCCGTGGCTAAACCACCAATTTCTTGTTTAATTAACTCTTCAATATTATCTTTAATTCTTTCTTTTAAGTAATCCATCAAGCTTAAGCTATGCGGAGCTTCGTGGAACATTCCCAGAAACTCTTCATGATTGCCCTTAGGAAGATTGTCTAATACACAAGCCAATACTCGGCGGTGAATAATGTCATCAACTAATTGCCAAAGTTCTTCTCTTTCTTCTCGTGTCTCGGCAATATCTTTAATTTTGTTCTCGATATCATCAAGAACAATTAAATGATCGTAATATACTTTACTCATATTTCGTGCAATGAACCTGCTGGTAAGTTTAATTTATTATATTCCACTGGACCTAATGGCACATTGTTTTCCGGATCGTCAACGAAGAACAGAATAACTGGACCTTTCTTGTACCTTGGCCCGCCAAGGTAGTCCATTACCTCAGGACTGCCTCCATAATGCTTCCCCGTCCACGCGGCCGGCCCAGAATCGGCGATAGCGGCAATAACAGCATTGCCATTATCGGTATTAACTATCAATACCTTTCTGTGTTTGTACCAATCCCTTAAATATGGCTGTCTTGTGTTCCAGTCTGGTAAATAGAGAGTTTGAACAACTGCATACCATCTTTCGGTTTCTTCCAAATCCGGGGTAAACGCAGCCTTAGTAGGCGCAAAATATCCCCAAGCACCAAGACCGGGAGCAATTCCTTCCGTAAGAACATCCCCTGAGCCATGATTGAGAAGAACATCTCCTGGGTATCTTCTTAAGTGCTGTTCTGCCCCAATGCGACCAAATGTCGTATTTAAATGCTCACCTTCTAGTGTTGCCCGAGTGTTAACACCCAATATGTTTTGAAAAAGCTGTTCTAAAAATTTTTCTTCTGCCCGAGTTAAAGACTGTACTTCCTTTGGTAAAACAGAATCTAGGGTATCAACCAATAATTTCTGCGGAGTGTCGACCCCTTCTACCTTACCCTGATCTTTGAGCTTTTCAATTACTTCATTTGGAGTCGGTAATATTTGCGGATCTCCGGAAGGGTTTAGAAGAAGGGTTCCGGTTATCGCCCCTGCCCCGATTATTTTAGCTGAGTGCTTTCTAACATCTTCTAATTTAATCCCTTTGTCTTCGAAAAACTTTTCTACATCAGGATATTTTTCTGAAAACTTTCTTTTAGTCTCTAAATGTTTAAGTTTTAGTTTTTGTCGCAGATCCTCAGAAGATATTTTTTTCTTTGTTTTTTTAGAGGCAGGTTTTCCCATATTATTTATTATATTTCTTTAGTCTCTTTAATGTTTCTTCTTTCCCAAGGATGACAATTGAATCATTAATCGGTGGTGTAAATTTCTTTCCCGTAATCGCAATTCTTAAATCCATAAAAAAGTTCCCTGTCTTAAAATTATTTTTCTTAACATTAGCCAAAAGCATTTTGTCGATATTTTCTTTACTCCACTCATCAACTTTCTCCAATGTTTCAACGGCCTTGTCAATATGTTCCTTATAACCTTTACCAAATAATTCTTTGTCAACCTTCTGCTCTTCAAAGAAAAATCCGGCCAATGTTTCTAGCTCGGAAAAAGTTTTAATTCTTTCTTTAATGAGTGGAACTATTTTTGCAATTTCTCCTTTTGAATATTTTCCGTTATAAAATTCCCAAATCTTATCTACAAGTTCTGAATCATCTAGTTTTCTTAAATATTCTCCATTTATCCAATCTAGTTTATCTTTATCAAAGATTGGCCCCGCCTTTCTTACCCTTTCCAAACTGAAGGATTTAACAAATTCACTCAATGAAAATATTTCTTTTTCTTTCGGATGAGACCAGCCGAGAAGACACAAGAAATTAACTAATGCTTCCGGCAAATATCCTTCCTTTTGGTAGATCCTTAAATCGACAGGGTCTTTTCTTTTAGAAAGTTTTTTTCTTTCTTTGTTTCTCAGTGTGGGCAGATGAGCAAACTCCGGCGCTTTCTCATTCAAGGCTTTGTAAAGCGCAAGTTGCCTGGGAGTATTGGAAATGTGTTCTTCTCCCCGGATAACATGGGTTATTTTCATTAATAAATCATCTATTACTACCGCAAAGTTATAAGTAGGGAAACCATCGGACTTCATAATGACAAAATCGGTTACTTCACCGCCTGGGAAATTTATATCTCCTCTCACAATATCCTTCCAACCAACATCATCTCCAGGGTTCTTAAACCTAATGGCGCCATCTTCCTCGTAAGCCTTACCTTTCTCTAGTAACTCTTTTGCTTTCTCTTTATATATCTCTAGCCTCTCCGACTGTTTATATGGGGCATACTCCCCACCTTTATCCGGTCCTTCGTCCCAAGAGAAACCCAGCCAGGCAAGACCATCGTAAATGGCCTGCTCGGCGTCTTTAACATGTCGTTTTACGTCTGTATCCTCGAGCCTGATAATAAATTTCCCACCCTTGTTTTTCGCAAAAGCGTAATTAAAAAGAGCGGCATAGGCAGTTCCCACATGAGCAAATCCCGTTGGAGAAGGTGCAATCCTAACTCTTACTTTTTTACCCTCAGAAGCCACCATTGTAATTGAATTCTACCACCTACAAAGTCTATACTCAAAGCAGCCTAACAAGCAAAAACAGCTGGAAAAACTAAAAATGGCCTCATTGACTCAAACTGCAATTATGACCAGGAAAATAATAAGATACGGCCTTTATGGGGTGATTGCCTTAATTATCGGAAAAATTGCCCTCTCTACAAGTATTAGTGTTTATCGACACTTCTTCCCAGAACCGCCTCCTCCGCCAACAGTTGCCTTTGGAAAATTACCAAAGATTCCCTTCCCAAAAAAAGAAGTTGCTGGAAACCCTAGTTATACTCTTGAAACGCCTGAAGGAAGTATTCCCGTTCTCTCAACTCAGGCCAAGGTATACTTTATGCCAAAACCTGTTCAAACCCAATTAAACTTAGAGCTGGCGAAAGATAAAGCGACTAATCTCGGTTTTATCCCTAGCGGAGAACAAGTTTCCCAAACACTCTATCGTTTTAAACATCAAAGAGCACCTTCAACTTTAGATATGAACATTATTAATGGCATTTTCTCTATTAGTTATGATTTATCTAAAGATTCTTCTCCAATAGAGCAAAGACCGCCTTCACCTGAAATAGCCGCATCTCAAATTAGGTCATATCTTTCTTCTGCAAACCTTTTGCCAGTAGATTTAACCGGCCCGACCACTCACCAATTCCTTAAAATAGAGGAGGGAAGTTTCGCCAACGCAGTTTCACTTTCCGAAGCTGACTTGGTTAAGGTCTACCTTTTTAGAAAAAGTTATGATAATTTCCCCAGCCTTACACCAAATCCGAGTCAAGCCAACACTTGGTTTATGGTTAGCGGATCGAGAGAACGGGAAAAACAAATTATTGCCTCTGAATTTCATTACTTCCCAGTAGACGAAGATAAATCCGCAACTTATCCCATCAAACTCGCCGAATCCGCCTGGGAAGAACTTAAAGCTGGAAATGCATTTATTGCCAGTCAAGGCGTCGATAACGAAAGCAATATTGTTATCAGACGTGTCTATCTCGCCTATTATGATGGGGGAGTCTCAGCAGAATTTTACCAACCAATCATCGTCTTTGAGGGAGACAGAGGATTCTCAGCTTACGTACCGGCAGTGACTAGTGATTACTACGGAGAATAATTTCTTCAAAAGACAGTTTCACTTCCTGCCATTCATAATTTTCAAATATCCAGTTGATAAGCTCTTCTGTTTCTCCAAACCTGTCTTGGCTTGAAAGCAAAACAATCATGATTTTCTTCCCATCCCTCTCAATGTAAGTAACCAAGTTTTCTCTGGCGCTTTCCGTCCAGCCTGTTTTTACTCCCAAAACCCCTTCAACTTTTCCCAACAACTCATTTATATTTACTAGTTTGTGTTTTATTTTTCCGTCAACACTGGCAACCTCTTTTTCTCTGATAGCCACTATCTCCCGAAATGCGGGTTTTCTCATAGCCACTTCCGCCACTCTAATTAAATCCTTTGCCGTTGAGTGATGCCCGTTTCCGTCAAGCCCTGAGGGATTTGAAAAAGAAGTATTTTCCAAATGTAACTGACTTGCCTTTAAATTCATGGCTGTGATAAACATTTCTCTTCCGCCCGGAAAGTTGACCGCCAAAACTTCTGCCGCATCATTGGCGCTGTAAATCAGAAGACCATAAAGCAAATCTTGGACTGTTATCTCTTCTCCTTGAACCAGACCCATTTTCTGCCCTTCAATATTTACTCTGCCTACCTTGATAATCGTATCCATTGGATAATAATCCATAGCGACAAGGGCCGTAACAATTTTTGTAGTAGAAGCCGGAAGTAAAGGTTTTTCCGGATTCTTTTCATAAAGAGTTATTCCCGAACCAATATCAATTGCTAAAGCCGCCTGGGCGGAAAGAACCGGAAAGCCTGCTTCTTCAGACAAAACAGGGATTGGGGTAAAGGATTTTGAAACAGTTGCTTTCTTCTCCAAATATATTTCCTGTCCTTTTGAAATAGCAAGTGCGCTTGATGCTATAAAAACAAATGAAAATAGAGACAAAAATAATAGATTACGATTTCCACCTAGAAGAGATTTCATTTTTTCTTGTCACGGCTTTCTGTAACCTTAATTCCCAATTCCTTCAACTGTTCCTCTCCTGCCCGACTGGGGGCATCCATAACGGCCGTGGTTCCACCGGCTGTCATCGGGAAAGCCATCACTTCCCTAAGACTTCGCTCACCCAAAACGGTGTACAAAAATCTATCAATGCCGGGAGCGATTCCACCATGAGGAGGAACACCATATTCAAAAGCTTGAAGAAGATGTTCAAATTGCTTCTTTTGCTTGTCATCAAAGCCAATCAATTTAAATATTTTTTCTTGTATTTCTGCTTGATGAATCCTAATACTTCCCCCTCCAACTTCGTGTCCGTTTAATACCATATCGTGCTGTAATCCGCGAACCTTTAAGGGATCTTTATCCAACATGGAAATATCATCAGGGTGAGGAGCGGTAAACATGTGATGAGAAGGTGCATATTTTGCTTTACCTATTCCATGATAGAAATCTTCTTTTTCTTGTTTTACAAAAAGAGGAAAATCAACTATCCAAACAAAAGCCAACTCGTTGGGGTCTTTCGTATCTTTTCTCAAGTCCGGCTTATCATTTCCGTATTTTTTAATTGCCTCAGCATGAGTGAGTCGAGGCCAGGGTTCCTTGGTTATTTTCTTTTCGGGAAAAACCTTTTTAATTAAATCCGTAAAAAGTTGCTCTGTAAGCTTTAATATCTCTTCCTGATCGGTAAAGCTCATTTCGATATCCAATTGAGTAAATTCTCCATAGGCTCTGTCCGCTCGAGGATCTTCGTCTCTAAAACAGCGTGCAATCTGGAAATATTTTTCAAACCCCGAAACCATTAAAAGTTGTTTGTACTGTTGAGGAGATTGAGGTAATGCATAGAATTTTCCAGGCTGGAGTCTAGAAGGAACCAAAAAGTCACGGGCTCCTTCAGGAGTTGTCTTTGTAAAAATTGGAGTCTCAATATCAACAAAATCCTTTTCGGTTAACCAGTTACGAATAAAATTAATGGCCTTACTTCTTATTCTTATATTTTTCGTTAATCTTTCTCGCCTAAGATCGAGGTAGCGATATTTTAATCTTGTCCCTTCCTCAATATCATAACCATCCGTATCAAGAGGAATAGGTATCTCTTTAGCTTTGGATATTACTTCAAATTTCTCAATTTGAATTTCAATCCCGCCTGTTTCAAGATTCGAGTTAACCAGCTTCTCAGGACGCTTAGCGACCTTACCGACTACTTCTACAACACTTTCATTGCTTATCTTGGGTAATTCTTTGCCCACCAACTGAACCAAACCCGTTCTGTCTCGAAGATCGATAAAAGTCAGTTTGCCATGATCACGAATGCTATTGATCCAGCCCACCACCTTAACTTTTTCGCCTACTTTTTCTTTTGTTTCTTTTATTAAGATTCTTTCCATCTAGTCTTGATTCTACCTTTTTTTACCCTTGTTGCTCAAATGCCTATTATTATCGTCAACCTTTGGAGCCTCCGTCTTGCCTTGAATAAACTTTTTTATTTCTCGTCTAGCTACTGTAGTTACTGCAAAACCTAGCCAATCTGCATTCACATTCGGAGTTTTTGATTTTAGTATTTCAACCACCTGTCCGCTTTTTAGTTTGTAATCAAGCGGGACCATCTTACCATCCGCTCTGGCACCTTTAGTGTAACTACCCAAATCAGAATGGATTGCGTAGGCAAAATCAACAGGCGTGGAACCATCAGGAAGATCATAAACATCCCCCATGGGAGAGAAAATAAAATTCCGATGATGAAATGCATCAAATTTAACTGCCTCTAAAAATTCTTTCGAGTCCGTAATTTCTTTCTGCCAATTAATCAGTTGCTTAACCCAAAGAAGTTTGTTTTCATCTGTTCTTACCCCCATCGCTTCCAATATCACATCTTTCACTCCTCTACTCTTCGCTTCTCCGTATGCCCAGTGGGCAGCAATGCCAAACTCGGCTTGCTCATGCATTTTGTTTGTCCTAATTTGAATTTCAACAATTCTTCTTCCCGGACCAAACACTTTTGTGTGAATTGATCGATAACCGCTTGGTTTTGGTTGGGCAATGAAATCCGAAACCCCAATATTGGGAACAGGTCTGTATGTACCATGGACAACCCCCAAGGCCGTATAACATTGAGGAATTCTGTTGACAATAATCCTCATGGCCACAACGTCATGTATTTTATCGAAGTCCCAATTAATCTCTGGACGATTAAGTTTTTTCCACAATGAGTAGAGGTGTTTCTTCCTACCGTGAATTTTTGCCTTAATGCCTTCTTTGGTCAACTTCCTCAACAAGACTCTTCTCATCTTCCCTATATAACTCTCCACTTCCTTATAATGAGTCTTTGAGGTTTCTATCGTCTTCTTAAATTCTTTAGGATAGGCAAAGGGAAAAGCTAAATCTTCAAGTTGTCCTTTGACTTCTCCTACCCCCACTCTCTCGGCCAGTGGTGCGTAAATTTCTAACGTTTCTATCGCATTTTCGTTTTGTTTGTTTGCAGGAAGAGCTGATAATGTCCGCATGTTGTGGAACCTATCGGCGAGCTTCACTAAGACAACCCTCAGGTCTTTTGCCATCACCAACAGTAGTTTCCTTAAGTTTTCGGTATACACTTCCTCCTTACTCCCCTTCAAACGAAGAGCAGTCACTTTGGTCACTCCGTCTACCAATAAAGCAACCTCTTCCCCAAATTCTTTGACAATGTCTGCTCTGACGGCTCCCCCATCCTCAATCGTGTCATGAAGGAGGGCAGCGATAATTGAGGTTGAATCGAGTCTCCATTCAGCCAATATTTTGGCAGTTTGCAAGGGATGATTTACAAATGGCTCCCCGCTTAATCTTTTCTGATCCGTATGGGCAATCTTGGCAAATTCCCAGGCAAATTTAATTTTTTCGATATTCGCTTTTTCATCATGCTCTTTAACAACTTTTATTAAATCTTGAAATTCTTTTTCTAATTTCCTGTTCATTTTATTCTTATATCCCTTGCATTGAGCTGCAAACTCTTCCTACCGTTCCACTCATTTTCTTCTAGATTATAAGCAACATCAACAAGGCTTCCCAAAGAAAGTTTAGGAGACAAGTGGCCAAAGCCAAAAGCAATCGTATCAAGTATCTTGTCGTTTTCTTGCAACTTTAACTTTAGATGTGTACCTGTTTTGCCGACAACCCTTGCTTCAATAACCGTTGCTCCTTTGGTCGCAAAAACCGGAGCATAATTCCCTGTTCCGGTTGGTTCAAAAGTTGAAATTATCTCCGCTAATTCTTTACTCAACAAATCAAAACCCAATTCCATGTCCACTTTTAATTTTTTTGTTAATAGTTCCCCGTTTAACGCAAGTTTTGTTTCTTTCTCAAATTCCTTAGTAAATTTATCTATATTGCTTGTCTTGATACTAAACCCAGCCGCCATTGGGTGACCTCCCGCCTCAATGGTTAATTTATCCAGGTTTCTAATCGCATCAATGATATTAAATCCCGGAATTGAACGGGCAGAAGCCTTAGAAATTTCTTTTCCTCGAGAAATGACAATGGTTGGTTTGTAAAATGTTTCCACTAAACGGGAAGCAACAAGCCCAATGACACCCTCATGATAACTTTCATGAACAACAAGGATTGATGTTTCCATTGTCTCCTTAACGGCCTCGGTTGCATGAATAGTTACTTCATCAACTATTTTTCGTCTTTCGTTGTTAGTTTTTCCCAAAAAATGAGCAAACTCTTCTGCTTGAACTCTTTTTTTTGTGCAAAGAAGTCTTAAAGCATCCATCGCATGTTCAAGTCTACCCATAGCATTAATTCTTGGGGCAACAATAAAACCAACCGTATAAGTACCAATCGCTCCTCTCTTAATAGCTGCTTCTTTAAAAAGAGAAAGTAATCCGGGTCGAATAGTTTTGTTTAAAGCTCTCAAGCCATATTTCACAAAAGAACGATTTGAGCCTAGTAAAGAAATTTGATCGGCAATTGTTCCTATCGCGGCCAAATCCAATCCGTCTCCCATTTTAAACTCAGATTTCGGCATTCGAAGTTTTTTCCTAATCTCTCTGGCAAAAACCCAGGCAACGGCCGCTCCACCGATCTCAGTTGTGTGAATGATGGCTAGTGCTTTAGGAATTGTTTTTGCTTTTTTGTGATGGTCGGTAATAATGACATCCATTCCTAGCTTATTGGCCTTAGTGACCGCTTTATTGGCCACAATACCATTATCAACACTGATTATTAATCCTAAATTGGGATATTCCTCTTTTAACTTAATAATAGTTTTGGGATTTAAACCATATCCTTCAGTAAACCGGTCAGGGATATATGGAAGTGTTTCTTTATCAAAGGCAAAAAGAGTTTCCCAGAGAATAGCTGTACCGGTTATGCCATCAGCATCATAATCTCCATAGACAATAATCTTTTCTTTGTTCTTTTTGGCCTTCTTTATCCTCGCTATCCCCTTTTCAACAGCCACCTTGCTGAGTCCCAAGGTGCGTAAGGTAATTTTTTCAGGCAGGACCGGATTGAAGAATTCTTTTCTTTTTTCGGGGGTTGTTATCCCTCGACTCTTAAGAAGAGTGTTAATAATATCATTACTGGTAATTTTCTTTTTACCCTTAGGTAATTTGTTTAATACCTCCCATTTTTTAGTTTGGGTATTCATTGGTTCTCCTTTCTTGAAGTATAATAGTAGCGCAGTGGATGTCCAGCTACCAAAATTCGTATTAGAAATTCTAAAAAAATTCGAGAAAGCAGAATTTGAAATATATCTTGTAGGAGGAGCCGTGCGTGATTTATTGACGAAAAAGAGCGCTGAAGACTGGGATTTCACCACCAACGCTACTCCAAAAGAGATTCTTAAGATTTTTCCAGACGGTTTCTATGACAATACCTTCGGTACTGTCGGTATTAGTCATGAATCATCGCCCCATCCGTATGAAATAACCACTTTTAGGCACGAATCAGGCTATACAGACAAGCGTCGTCCAGACAAGGTCGTTTGGGGAAAAACACTAGAAGAAGACCTTAAAAGACGTGATTTCACCATCAATGCCATGGCTCTTAAAAGAAAAAAGGGCAAGAAAGATGAGTATGAACTTATTGATCCCTACGATGGTCAAAAAGACCTAGAAAAGAAACTCATTAGAGCCGTGGGAGAAGCTTCAGAAAGATTCTCGGAAGATGCCCTGCGTATGATGAGGGCAGTGAGAATTGCCACAGAACTTAATTTTAAAATTGAAAAGGAAACACTCGAAGCAATAAAAACAAATGCCCCACTCATTAACAAGATAGCCAAAGAAAGAGCAAAAGATGAATTAATTAAAATTCTTGCCTCTACTAATCCATATGAAGGCATGATTATCTTTAGAGAAGTTGGATTGTTGGAAGAAATTCTTCCTGAACTTGAAAAAACTTTTGGCGTAGAACAAAAATCACCGGGCAGACACCACGTTCATGACGTTGGTACGCATAGTTTCCTTTCTCTAAAACATTGTAAAAGCACTGACCCTATCGTTAGGTTCGCTACTTTAATTCATGATATTGGCAAGCCGCAAACATACAGAAAACTAGAAAATGGAACAATTACTTTCTATAACCATGAGGTTGTCAGTACCAGGATTGCCAAAAGAATAGCTGAAAGATTGAAATTATCAAAAAAACAATCAGAAAAGCTAATCACTCTTGTTCAGTGGCATCAATTCACTGTTGATGAAAAACAAACGGACAAAGCAATAAGAAGATTTATTAAAAATGTAGGTAAAGAAAACATTAAAGACATGATTGATTTAAGAGTAGGAGACAGACTGGGTGGTGGAGCCAGAGAAACCTCGTGGAGATTAGAAGAATTCAAAAAAAGAATAATTGAAGTTCAAAAACAACCATTCACCATTCATGATCTAAAAATATCAGGAAATGATGTCATGAAGGAATTAAACTTAAAACCTGGACCAAAAGTAGGAGAAATATTAGAACAACTTTTTGAAGAAGTTGAAGAAAAGAAAATTCCAAACAAGAAAAAAGCTTTATTGGCCCACCTTAAACAAAAGGTTTCATGATTTCAAACCATCTGCCAAGTGCCTTCATAATAATGATCACCTGCTTCCCCCATCGTTCCAGCTCTTTGTTAAAGCAACCAGTTGTACAATAGAATTTTCTCTTTTGTCATTACCTTGTTTTTAAATTCTATCCAACCAATACGTTGTTCATAGCCATCTTTAGCTTGTGTCGTTATTTCCATATTTCTGCTATTTTCTCGCTGCCTAACTTTCTTTAACAGAAGGTTTTTGTGAGCAAAATACAACTGGTCCATTCCGCTAAAAGAGCCTCCAGTCAACCTTGGTACCTCATTGGCTTTTTGAGGAACTTATTACCAAATTGTAAAATTTATCTATCTCTTCCATAATCTTTACCGTCTCTACCAAAACAACAATTATTTTCTGATAATGTTCAAGGTCTTTATTGATTAATTTTCGACCTTTGCGATCTTTTAGCCATTTTTGAGCTGGTCGATACCCGCCGATATGAAAATTCCAGGCTATTTCTGGAACATTCCCAAAATATTGATTTTCATTGATACGAACATTCCCATTTTGGTAATTTGTTTCTTCTACAATATTAGACCCATCAATAGAATAAGTAGTAATGAATTGATTCAACTTCGACGATTCCAGTAAATGAAGTGCTCTTAATTCGTTTCCGAGCGAAACAAGTTTTTTAAAACCTTCTTTATTCTTAGGATATGGAATTCTTGGAAAATCAATTTTCAAAAATTCCCTGTATTCCTCACGGTAGCTGGGTGAGTATAAAACTGCATAAATATAATCAAAAATATCTTCAGGATATACATCACCAACTATTCGAGATACATTAGCAGTAAAATTATTGTTCACATTTGAGATACGTGATTCCTTGCCATTGTATATGTAAAGAGGAAAAACATGTGGGCCTCTTGAATAATCACAAAACTTCCTTTCAATAAGTGATTTACTAGCTAAAACACTAGAGAAACTTTCTGTTGTGATATTTTTTGAGCAAGCCAAACTTATATTTTCAAAAAGTTCACTAAATTCTTCATTTATTAAAAATTTAACCAAACGATTATAACGATTACCTTTTACTTTCTTCAAATCATAATTGATATATCTCTGATCAAAGGGTCTGTACGAAAACGGGATTTTATATTCGTCTCTTTTTGTAAACGATACCAAGTTGTTATCATCAGATGTTGCTATTGCACTTGAATGGACATTAAATATTTCGTCTAGAGAAATAAATTTTACGTACTCATCATTAGTTAAGTCTTTTTCAACAAAAAAATTGAATTCTGAATTTGGTTGGAGTTCAGAAAAATCAATATCACTTAATTTTGTGCTACTTAAAAAATCAAACTTTGATAATCGACTGCCACGAACACTAAAATAATTTAATTTTTTCTCTGTAACACTATTTACCTTTTTCACAAAAATTGATATTGCTACACCTTGTTTTATATCAAAAACATTTTGATCATTATCAGGATTATCTCTTGTTTGATTGATTGTCGCATCACCGTTTAAGTCAACAATGTATATATCATCAAACGAACCAAGAAGTGACGCTCTCATTGATTTATGGATAATACCCTCCAAGAAAGATCTGTTTGAAATATACGCAACTATTCCACTTTTATTTTTATTTATTAAAACTTCAGCCAATCTTATAAACTTAATATAATCATCAGATAACGGTTGTGTATTTCTTAAATTTAAGCCTCTTTTATATACTTCTATTAATTTCTTTGTATATGCATTTACATTTGATGAACTAACACTATAAGGTGGATTGCCAATTACAACCATAATTGGAGTTTTGTTCTTAATGACTGATGCCTCTTTTGATTCTTCAGCGATACTTTCTGCCAAACCAAATGCAAATAAATCTTGCTGTTGGATACTACTTTCCTCTAGTGAATTAGTAAGATAAATACCCAAACGACGATGGAAATCCCAAAATCCAGTCTTTCTAAAATCAATACCTAATTTTAAATGGGCTATTGTATATGGAGCCATCATTATCTCAAAACCGTGCAGGCGTGGAAGCAAGTCATTGTGGACATATGCAGGCCATCGTCCCTTTTGCCCTTTTTTTAATAGTCTCTTATAAATTGTTCTGATAACTGCACTGATAAATGTTCCTGTTCCCACTGCCGGATCAAGAATCTGAACGCGATGAATATTATCTGTCGTTTTTGAAGTATCAGCAAGGCCAGTTGAAAGTCCGAATTCTTTTTTGAGTAAATAGTCGATTGAGCAAACGATAAATTGCACAATAGGTTGTGGAGTGTAGTAAGCTCCCATCTTTTTTCTTAAATCTGGATCATACTTCTTTAAAAAATCCTCATAAAAATGGATAACTGGATCTGGGCCTTTTTGTCCATTTTGGGAATCTTCCTTGAAATATTCCTCCATGAGTTTGGCTACGTCGGCATGTGAGAATACCTCACACAACTCATCAACAATGTATTTAAGTCGTTTATCAAAATCTGCTCCAACTATATGATCGAAAAAGTGACGCAAAAGAGGATTGGAATTTGGGATGAGCTCACGAGCTTCTTGTCTTGAAAAATTACCAAGTGTTTTATCGTGATAGCGCGCGACAAAAAGACCATATACAAGAGTCTGTGCATACATGTCAGCGAAAGAGTCTGGTGTCAGATCATGTAAGAGAAGTTTTTTAAAGGTTTCAAACAATTTGACAAGATCTGTATCTTTTTTCGACCCATTGGAGAAAAAGTGGCGTGTGTTATCACGAATTCTCTGAGCTTTGCCACCCATAATTCTTGAAAGGTGCTTACCCGAACGGATTGGTTCTTTGTGGGACTTAGTAAAATCAAGTAGGGTTTTTGCTAGGTATTCATAATTTTTCGGGTTCGGAGTGATTGTTCGATCTTTTATATCATAATCCGCAATTTTTATTGGCTCACCATAATTAATACCGTTTCTGTAAAAACGAAACTCTGTGTAATCTGTGAGAACAAGATTGGCATACCCAAAATATCTGGTCATTTGTTCTGATTTCTCAACTTTATCTAGAGACTTTCCAATATCTTTCGTTTCTATATACAAAATAGGCACGCTATTGTTAACTACAACAAAATCCGGTTTATTGCCCTGTCTGGCTCTCGCATCATGATCAAAGCGAGTAACCTTGATTGATTTGAAAATTTCTTTAAGCAATATTTCAAAATCAGTACGATACCCCATCTCGCTAGTTTCCTCGTAAGAGAATTTTGAGGAGATTGACTGAATATAGTTTTTAACAGTATTTTCCATCATTATTGATTGTTTCGATCAATTTTACCATTTTTAATAGAAATTTCCGGACAGTGAGGATGTGGTACGAATGTTTGAGGTTTTAACTGGCGTTTTAACAAAAACTTCCGGGTTATTCTAGACACCTGGGTCGCTAGGGTGCCTAATTGGGCTGACCATCTGGGACTATATTGGAACTTTTTGTTCCACATTAAATTCTGTCAGCGGAAATTGACACTGTTTAACAAGATCCTCCTTTTCATCATGAGACCAATTCTTTAATTCAGCCTCTCGGCGCATTGCCTCGCTTCGGATAGGATAAATTTCATAGTAAACAAGCTTACAACCTAAAAATGATTTCAAATACTTAGAAGCCCGCTTGCCGTGGATTGTGTGTTCCTCTACTCTTCGCTTAAGGTTATTTGTTTGACCTGTGTACAAAGTGTTCCCCGTCGTGCGTATGATATATGTATAAAACATTAACACCATTGTCTCACATTAAAACTAAACGAGACAAATGAAACAGTATAAATAGGGGTTACCTAAATGGTTCTTCAAAAAAGATGTCAAATGCGTGTTTTCCTACATACCAAGCTCCAGCATTAAACAGTAAAGGTGATACTTTGTTATTAAGACATGAGTTTATAATTTTGGATTTGATTTCCTGAACATTATTGTACTCTGGGCCGATGATCCCCAACTTGCTGGATGTTTGATTGACCCAAGTATCAATCGGTTGAAAATATTTATAATCTTCTTCGTCGATCATTTTATCTAAATTAAAAGTAATAGAAACATCTCTCAAAAAGAAACATGCGATTTTATCTGCGATTCCATATATGTTGCACAATTCTTCATAAATTTCACCAACCTCTCCCTTTTTTATCTTATTGATCGAGTAGGAAACAATATTTTTATTAGCATCACCTTTTACTAACTGGATCGTTTCACAAACCATCCGTCGATCCATATTGTTATTTACTCCGTTTTTTTGAAGTAAGTTGGTAAAACTTGAAGAGGAAAACTTTCCAATATTCTTTTTTAAGTCAAATTCCTTAATTGTTTCCAGTGCTCTTTGTTGAAATACATCAGATATTTCATCTTTTCTTCCTCTATAAAAGCTTTTTGAGAAAAAAAATTCCAATCCCTTATACCAGTTGCGTCTAAGGTTCTGTTTATTATTGTATTGGGTTTCCAGTATTTCTTTGACATATTTATTCCCATACTTTTCTATTTTTTTAATTTCTTCTTATTCATTAATTCCACTCCACTCTTTATTTTTTTAGATAACACTAATAATCTTATTCAATCGCCATAACTTGCAGATGGCTTTCGTGTTGGGTTATTTATCTTGTTTATTAAATTTAGGTCTTTCGCTCTTGATTATTTGTTTCTCACTTCTTCTGGCAATATCCTTATTTTTAACCTGTTTAATTTGAAATTTACTCGCTCCTGGAATTTTATCCTTTTTTAATTCCTTGTGAGCAAGTAATCTATTTTGACTTTCCCCTCTTCCAGCTATGCCAGTATATATATTTTTGCCTTTGCTGTCTTTTATTTTGTAAATAATGGCTTTGTTGGTAGGCAATTTCTTTATATTGGTTTTTGTAAATTCTTGTGTTGAATTAAATTTAATCATCCTACTCACCCCCTTAAATCGGTTGTTTGGTGGTCAATCAGTCGGCGAGCGCCCGAGAGGGCGACACCCATTTTTCGTTTTATGATAGTAACACTCATGAAAGCTATGTAATATCATAGGCTGGGTAAAATACATAGGGTACAAAAGACTATATTTTCTTTTTATCAACTTTGGTTACAGAAACTGTCCAAATATATCCCCTTAGACTATTTGCTGTGCTTTTCTTTAAAAATGATTCCAGCTTTTTTTTGATTATTCCAAAATCTTCTTTTCTGGGATTCTTGATACACACAATGGCTGTAGCTCCTTTCTCAACAAGCATCTCTTTCCATGCAGTCCTATCGCTAGTTACAACGGGAAATCTACCCTGTGCATATTTGGAAGCAATAAGTCGATCACCCGATGTTTTATCAAGAGGATTAACTGCTATTATCTTATATCCAGCATTTCGTGCGCTTTCTTGTAGTAATCTTGATGCGCCTGCATCCCAAACGAGTGTTCCTTTATTTTCTTTTCTCTTTGAGTTCATCTCGTGAGGATTCGATGGAACGATATCGTACAAGTTTTTCAACCAAAGAAGTGTCTATTCCAGGAAAATGTGCAGGAAGTTCTCCTATGCTCCATCCTTTAACAATGAAGTCGAATATTAAATCAACTGGGACTCTAGTGCCTCTCAAAAGGGGTTGTCCGCCTGATATTTTTTTATTAACGGTTATATATCTAGTGGGCAAGTTAAAAACAACATTAAACCTTGATAGTGTCATTTTAGACTGGGCGGTCATGTATTATCACTTCTCTATATAATAATGTCAAATTTAAAGTCCTTGCGCAATATCCACTAAATTTTTACTCTTTTGACTTCTTTTCTTTCTCAATCGCTTGGGAGAATTAGCAATCTTTTTTAACGTTTGCTAGTTCTACGCAATCCTTTCCCAACGCTTATAAGACAACGTTCACGGCGTAGTCGTGATCTGAAATTTCTTGTTTCCCTTACTTTCTCATTATTTTTATCGACTTGATTCTTTCACCAACCCCATCCCAACTGATAAGAAGGGGTGTAGCCACAAAAGGAGAAGAATATGTTCCTAGTATTGTTCCTATTAATAGTGCCGCTGCAAACCATTTAACTGTTGTTCCACCCAAAAGAAGTAGGGCCATCAACATGAAGGCAATGGTGAAGGAATTATTCAAACTCCTGACCATTGTTTCCGTTAAGGCTCTATTAGCAACATCAACCATCTCTCCCCCTTGTGTTTTCTTAATTTCCCTAATTCTGTCAAAAACAACAATCGTGTCATGAACCGAGAACGAAAGAGTAGTCAGAAGAGCAGTAACAAAAAGGAAATCAATCTCGGCAGACATGAAATGGCCTAGGATGGCAAAAGAGCCAATTAAGATGAAGCTGTCATGGAACATGGCTAGAATGGCTGATACTCCAAATTTAAAACTCTTGAACTGATAAGCAATCCAAAGAAGCATTGCTCCTGCCGCAATCAGAATGGCATAGACTGTTTTTTTAATAAGTTCCGGACCAACAGAAGGGCCAACTGTCTCAAATCTTAATTCATCCACATCCGTTTCTTCTTCCGCATTGGTAACATTTAGGAGCACCCCTTCAATAGTTATCTTGTCTTCAGTATTAATCGGAGGCAATTTAAACAAATAAGTATCATCGCCTGTTTGTTGAACTGAAGTAACTTCTAATCCTTTCTCTTCTATCTCTTTAATAACCTCTTCTGTTGAAAATTGGTTGGCAAATTTATACTCAATGATTGTCCCGCCTCTAAAATCAACTCCCAGCTTTAAGCCCCAAGTGACAAGAGAATAGATAGAAACCGCAATTAAGATCGCGGAAACAGTGAAATATATTTTTTTGTATTTCAACCAATTAATCATTATTTTTTACCTTCCTTTCCCTTTTCCTCTCTTCCTTCCCTAACAAACACCCTAAGTAGGTTTCTGGTAACAACTATACCTGTAAACAAACTGATACCGATTCCCAAGGCCAGAGTGATAGCAAAACCTCTCACTGGACCCGAAGTGTGAAGAAAAGAGAGATCGAGGGGATTGGCTAAGATAAACGCCGTGACCAAGGTGGCTATATTTGCATCCCTAATTGAATCCCAGGCTCTTCCAAAGGAAATCTCTAATGCGTTGGCATAATCACGCCTCTTCTTTTCCTCCTTAAACCTCTCAAAAATTAGAATATTTGAATCCACGGCCATACCCACGGAAAGTAAAAATCCAGCAATACCAGGCAGGGTGAGTACTATTGGTATTAACTTGTATAAGGCTAGGGTTAAAACCCCAAAAACAACCAAGGCTAAATCAGCGTAGAAGCCTAATTTCCCATAGGCTAGAACCATAAAGATAAGAACCATTAATAAGCCTACAAGTCCTGCCTTAATGCTCCTTTCAACAGATTCTCCTCCCAAAGTAGCTCCTACAGTCCTTTGTTCAATAAGTTCTATATTAAGGGGAAGGGCTCCAGCATTAAGCTGAATGGCTAAATCTCTGGCCTGCTCTTGAGTAAACTCTCCAGTAATCTGGGCCGAACCACCCACTATTTGTTCCTGAACCATGGGTGCCGAAACCGGCATATTATCTAATACTATTGCTAGTGGCTTACCAACATTTCTTCCGGTAATTTCTGCAAACAGTTCTGAGCCTTCTTGAGTGAACTCAATTGACACAGCTGGCTTACCGACATTTCTATCAAAAACAACACTTGCATCTTTTAAGAACGCACCAGTTAACTCCGTAGGAATTAAACCCCCTCCTTCTTCATCACTTAACTCAGCAAATACCAGTTGGGCAGTTTTACCAATAATGCCCACTGCTTCTTCCGTATCTTTAACTCCGGGAAGCTCAACTATTATCCTATCCTTATCTTCAAATGAAGAAGACTGAACATTAGGTTCTGAAACACCAAAAAGGTTTACTCTTCTCTCAATAACATTACGCAGGCTGGTTATGGCTGTCTCTTTCTTTTCTTTAGAAAGCCCCTCCGTATCTACCTCGAAAACTAAATGGCTGCCTCCAGCCAAATCAAGTCCTAAGACAAGATCAAATTGTTTGGAAAAATTAAGTTTACCGATGGAAAAATTTAAATCAGGTCGGTGAAAGGTTCTTTCAATATTAATAGGGCCTTGATGAATATTGACCGGAATCTCTTTGGGCAAACTGATAAAAGAAGCAACTAAAGTCAAAAGGAAAATTAGAATGAGTTTCTTGCCGGCAGTAAGGTTCATCTTCTAGGCTACCAAATCCTCCTCGTCACCTATTATCATAACCCTACTTCCAGACAAAATGGAAAGAAGAAATGGGTCTCGGCGCTTTTTCCTGAAAGTAAATTCATCTCTACTCATTGCCGTGTAATTTATTTCCTTGTTCCTTTTCGACTCTTCAACGCGAATAATGTTCGCAAGTTCCGGCAGATTGGCCTCTCCTATCACTAAAATATCAACTCCTTCTTCCCCTTTTCTTGCCTTTCTTCTCACGAACTTACCGGAAAACATGAGGGAAGATATTTTGCCTATCTTACTTCTGTTTTCAATAATAGCCGCACCTAAACCGGTTGTTTTAGCAACTATTGAAAGAAGGTCTCCGAAAAAGGGGTAGTCAGGCCTCACCCAGTAATAGAGTCTGTTCCCGCGAGGTTCCTTTTTAAAAATTCCTGCTTTTTCTAAACGTCCTAGTTCGCGCCTGACGGCATTTATCTCTTCCTTAATCTCTCTCGCAATTCCTCTAACATGATACATCTCGCCTGTATCAGACAAGAATAGTTCTAGAATTTTAATTCTTACTTTTGAAGTAATGATGTCCGTTAAGTCAGCCATTTTTGTGGGGCAGGTTTACCCACCGAGGCTTCGCGCATAGGCGGGAATTTTTGGGCAAGTTCCTTATTAATAGTCAACCGTATTTCCAGCCGGGACTGCTTCTATCCAAATCGGCCCCCTGACAAACGAGATTTCTTTTCCTTTTTCGTCAAAAAACTTCGTTCTGTCGGTCCTTGTATCTTTTTCCCAAGTAGCCTCAATCGCTTCGCCGTTTTGAAAAACAATCGCTTCGCCCTCTCCAGTAGTTGTATACAACATGTGTTTATTTATGTCAACCGGGCCCTTCTCCTTGACGAAAAGTATCACTACGTTTTTAGCAGAAAGTTGCTCTCCAGTCTCATGGTCAACATGCTTGCTCCCATCATTTTCGCGAAGATAAGCATTAGCTCCGCTGTCATACTTCCAAATTACATCGTAATCACTCTGGTTGCTCCAAAACTCAAAGGCAATCTTTGTTGCGGTAGGATTACTACTTGGAGAATCATCTGCAAATCTCCATTTAACAAAATCTTCATCCCACTTGTCTCCGTCGGGGTCTTTTGCATTGAAACCACGATCTTTGGCTTCTTCATAAGCAGCATCTAAACTGGCAACCATGGTGTGTTCTGTAGCCACTGGCCGGTCCAGTCTTTCGTAGTCTCGCCAAAACACCGGAAATCCTGAATCATAAGTAGTATCAAAATCATTCCCTCCCGGGTATCTCCATCCCAAAGTTGCCAGAAGCTCCAAAGCTTGAGCTAGCTTGGTGGTATCACCAAAGCCTGCGAAGTCATTAGCACCGCCAACATGCATAAAAATTGGATTCAATCCATACTCGGCAGCCCAATCAACAAAGTACACTCGAGCTGATCTGACCGGTGAAGCCTTGACATCCTCTGCAGCGGCACCACAATAATATATTCCGAGGAAACGAGTTATCCCACCCTCTGCCACTGCCTCATAAACAATATCTGCCTTAGACAATCCTGATTGTGGCCTGGCATCAGCATGGTTTTCAACAACAATAGCAATTGGTCGCCTGGTTTCCCAAATATTACTCTCTATTTTTGTAAACATGCCTCCGTTTAAAGGACATGTTTCTGTTCTAGGTAAATCAAGATTTATCTTGGAACGAGATTCTCCCAGGCCCCCTAAGGAAAAACCTGTTTCCGAGCCGCCTAAATAAGAAAAAATTGCCCAGGAAGCGCCAGCCGAAAAAAGATAAAGCCCCAGGAAAGAGGCGACTACCAGAAATTTTTTAGACGAAAAAAAATTAGCTATCTTTGTTTGCATATGTTAGTTTAACTTGCTCTTTTGGCTTTTGTAAATGCCTTTTTCTCTTCATTCGAAAGTTCGTGTTCACTTTTACCTTTTGTTACCGTTTTTGCATAAACCCTCGTTCGCTCTCTTGTATGCAATCCTGTTAATACTAACCCCGTATCCTTACCATCCAAAAGGGCTATAGAAAAACTATGATCTCCTCCGGTTTCTTGAAAGGGGTTAAAACGAACCAGTCCCACCTTCTGAACATGAAACCTACCATCATCTTCCAGCTTATCTATTTCTTTTTCCAACATCTTTATGGCCTTTGAGTTCTCGACCTCAACAGCCAGTACCTTCTCCAACACCTTCTTTAGGTCTCCTTTATCAGCTCTCTTGACCAGTCGGTTGAAAAATCTAAGAATGATAAAAAGACCAATAGACAAAACAAAAAGCCAAAACCCTACGGCTCCCCAAATAATATATTGCCAAGACTCAAACATATTTATTCTTGCTCAGGTATTTTAGGCATCTATTGTAATTGATGTCAATACAAAGTATTGGCAAATGTTAACAATCTGACTTAAAATGCAACCATGGCCAAAAAAAGAACAAGAAAGCAGAAGGAAAAGGCTAAACACAGCTTCGCCAAAGCTCATCAAATTTCCCTTGGAAAGGATCCCTTTGAGCCTGTTGTCAAGGGTCAATTTAAAACCAATAAAAAAGCTAGGCACGAACTACCACTCACCTCAAAAAAAGCCATGGATTCGGCTAAAGATAGCAATATTGTTGAAGTCAAGAAAGAGCTTGTAAAAAGCCTCCTGCTCGCCAGCCTCATCCTAGGCATAGAAGTGATGATATACTTAGCTTGGCAAGCATAAAAAATACTTAAATTATCTTATGCTGCCAACGAAGGGGGGTGACAAAAAAAATGATGTATTGTGTAAAATGCCGCGAGAAGAGAGAAGGTAAGAATATAGAAAAAGTTACCATGAAAAACGGCAAACCAGCCAAGAAGGGTGTTTGCGAAGTTTGCGGTACAACCATGTTTAGAATAGGCGGCTAACCGCTATCTAAATTTGAACTGCTACAAAAGGGAGGTCCCTGTTTTATCAGGAGCCCTTTTGTTTGGGATGAGACTATCTAAAGAATAATTGTTACGGGGCCATCCAACTCTGTATTGATTTCCATGTATGCTCCAAACTCTCCTGTTTCCACTTTAATCCCCTTTTCTTTTAGTTGAGCGATAAAATGCTCGTAAATATCTTTTGCCAACTCAGGAACGCCTGCTTTTATAAATGATGGCCTGTTTCCTTTACTCGTGTCTGCGTAGAGTGTAAATTGCGAGACAACCAACACCTCCCCACCAACATCTTTAATCGACAAATTCATCTTTCCCTTTTTGTCTGCCATAATTCTTAGCTTAGAAACTTTTTCGGCTAATCTTTCAGCATCTTCTATAGAATCCCCATCTTTTACTCCCATTAATATAAAAAGTCCTTCATTAATTTTCCCTACAATTTTATCTTTTCCCTTAACAAGAACTTTCGCTTTTTTAACTCTTTGTATAACCAAGCGCATGAGAATATTTTAACAGAAATACATTGAAGCTATATATATTGAAAACTTATAACAATTTGGTATAATCGCTATACGAGAAGAGAGCGTTTCATTTTAATCTCTTCAACCTCCTTAGTCACAGAGAGGGATCAAGGGCAACCGCCTTCTCTGTGACAAAAAATAACGGGCTTCTACCGAAATGCTCGGTAAATAAGCTCGATAAAACGAGGAAGTACATTAATTTATTTAAGGAGATTCCGGGAAACCCCGGTTTGCTCCAAAGAAGCAGGGAAGTGTAGGTGGGGCAACCTAATTCCCGCTTCCGATCAGGTGGAAGAGCGCAGCTCTGGAAACAGCTTGAGGCCTTTCTCTATTCGGAGCCTAGCTCTTCCACCACCCGGTCTTTGCCGAGGTGTGATCTCGGATAGACTAGGGGAGGTCAAGTTTGCGCGTGGACAGCCTGTGTTTTTCTCCCTCCAGGGCAACGGCCACAAACCCTTGATCTCCCCGAACAAAATCATCGCCGGTCGTTTGAGACACAGACTTTTGGGCACTCCCCAACTAGTCTCTTAAATTACCGGCTTTACATTTTTTATAACCCACCACTCAGAAGAATAACCACAAAGGCTATTACATGGGGACGCTAACCACTTCTTCTCTTCTTTCCCTGATAAACGAAGTCCACTCTTCTATCACACCAATAATTGTTTTTAGAGGAGCCTCAATCAAAAAATCCATAATCACCATGAGAAAGCTTAGCTTTGCCAAACCCTGAGATACCCAAACTCCCAGACTTAGAAGCGGAAGCGTAAAGTTGGTGATGATAGAAGAAAGAAAGCCCTCCTTTTCTCCAGTAACATTCAATTCCGACGCCGTGAACCGGACTCTATAGCCAAATAGTAAAACCAGAGACAAAAAGACAAAAAATATCATCCCGCTTAAGATATTAAAATGAAGTCTAATCAAGAAATAACTTATCCCTATAAAGGTTATAAGAAAAAATATCCCGTACAGGGCAAAAAAGATTCTATAAAGCAATCTATGTTTGTCAAACGAAATTAAAGAAAATCTTATTTTTTCATCTTTATTCTTTTTGTACATGAAGCTCTTAATTTTTTCGATTATTCTTTCTGTATTTGTTTCTCCCGGCTTTTTTATACTTAGCCCAACCAAGAACATGAGAGCCGGAGGAACAGTTGTATTAATTCCAATCGTTAAATAGTTTAGTCTGCCTAAAAATATAAGCTCAAAAGGAATCTCCATTAATAAAGCTAAAAGAACTTTCGAGGTAAAAATATAGATAATACTTCTTATAATTCCAGTGTTAACTCTTCTTCTTATCTCTTCGTATCGATCATCACATACTTCTCTCACCTTATCTTCCAATAGTTCTTCATCTTCAAATACTTCTCTTGCCTCACTTATATCATCTTCAATAACATCTTTTAATATATGAAAAGCAGCCGCGTGTTTTTGAACAAATCTATATATGCGAGGCTGTATCGGTGAGTTAATGAGAACGTCAATTTCTTGACTGATTTTTACAATCCGGTCAAAGTCTTTGTCTATTGTTTCAACTGAAGCTGTTTCCCAGTCAGGATAATAAATTTTCAAAAAGTGATAACGCACTCTTGCATCATCCGATTTTGACAAACTTTTGTGAACGGCAATAAAAAGCTGTGTATTTTTTTCTTGTTCACTTAAATTATCCTCCCATTCAAATGCTTTCTTAAACCAAGAAAACATGGCGTTGTTCAAGGCGTAAATCGAAAACAGTTTAGGATCCAATATCTCTTCTATCTCACAAGAAGCGGTACTCAAAAACCACTCTCTTGTTCTTCTTGCCTCTCTTCTGTCTGTTATGAAATCCGTTATAAGAGCCAAAAATCTAAAATGTTTTTCAATTACTTTTGAGACTTCTTTGACTTTCATTTTAGAAATATATTCGTTTCTTAAATACCGAGCCCAAATGAGCTCTTTTATCAAAGCGCTGGCAATATTGTCAACATCTCTTCCTGGCCTTTCCCAAATTTGTCTTCTCAATATTCTTTCAATTGCGTTTCTCCTCAAAAGATGTTCTCCCTTGTAATCAAGCGCATTTCTTACCCGTTCATATGCAAAAGCAACAGAACCTAGAACCTCACCCACTTTTATAGCTGGCTTGTTTTCTCCTATTTCAATCTTTCTCGTTTCCTGTTCGTAGACATTAATCAACCCAAAAGCTTCTTTGGAGAGCATTCCTGTATCCGTTTGTGACGATATGTCGCTAGCAGGATTAGGCGGTTCACTATTAATGACTTCCCTTTTTTCTCTGTCTTCTTTAACTGCTTCAAAAATTGTTACATCCTTCACCATATCAATAAATTTCTTAATGCCTGATTTTACACTGCATACCTTCTCTGAAGCAATTTAAGTAGTTTTTACCAACTTCCGCCGCCACCGCCACCAAAGCCACCACCCGAAGATCCTCCACCACTAAAGCCAGAACCACCCGACCATGAGGAACGCCCCGATGGTGCACCAACCCCTATACTGCTGGCCGTTGAAGTACTAAAGCTTTTTATATCGGAATAAAATGCACTTGTTGTTACTCCGGCAAAATAATCGGGAGGCTTTACATTTAGTTCTTTCATATGTTTCGTTAGTTCCTTAACAACACCCAAGGCAATGGCAAGAGGCAGGATCTCCTCGATAAACAACTTCTTCTCAGCAATTTCGTGTCTCCATTTACCTTTTTTCAGATAGAACCTTAGACCTATTGTTTGTCTATATAATGAATAGCCCCGAGCCGTTCTTCTTGGCATAGAGTTTCCTAATATTATGCCGAGCGGTATAGCAAGCAACGAAAAAACTAACGGTGTGAAGTTATATGTTTGAATACTGAATACAAAAGTTAGAAACTGACCCGTAAAAGCAATGAGCATAAACATCGCTATCCATTTCATTCGCGCCTTTTCCGGATTCCCGTCAAATATTTCCGTCTTAGATAAATGCTCATACAATTTCTTTTTAAATTCGGCCAAATGTGTATAGAAATTTTTGAGCGATGAGATCTTTACCATATTGTCAGCATCAGCCTTTTCAAAAAGTTTTTCCAGTAAATACTTTTGATAATCCCGTAAATCTTTTGTATCTTTTTTCAAATCTTCCAAGGTGTAATCAATTTTCTTACTTAATATTGCCTTTGTTTCCGTTTTCTTTATTTTTATAAAACCAAGCCTGGCTAGTTCAACAATTTCTGCAACAACGTCTGAAGTGTGTACACGCTCATCAATAATTGTTCCTACCTCCGAAGGAGTAAGCCCTTCAATCGGATAGTAAACCATCGGGAGGTGTTTGTGAGCAAAAAGCGGAACTGTTTTGGTCTTTTTTTTGTCAGGTTTTGTATAAACATTTTCCGTTAAGCCTTGTTTGTCTCTTCCTTTTTTAAACCAGATATAAACCATTGCCAGTAACGGCAATAATGAAACCACATACCCCCAATTATCACTAATTAACTTGCCGATTCTTTCTATCGTCCCTGGGAAAACAAAGTTTTGCTTGTCAAAAGCAACTACAATTGTAAAATCTTTTTCCAGACCGAGAATTTCCGTTGCTGCAAATTCGGCAACATTGTCTGTAAATTTTGTCTCGCAATTCTCTTCTCCACTTTCAACGTCTCCCGCAAAGCAGCCCACCTCTTTTATCAAAGCATGTGGAGAATTTACGACTGCCGTGGAGTTAGAAATTCCTACATCCCATTCAGATCCTGTTACATTCCAATATAGCTCTGCATTCTCAGGAAATTCTAAAAGAACATGAGACATAACATACGTTATTACATATGTATGATCCCCAGTTATGGTTTTGGCTGGATCGCCAATCTTAATTTTTTCACTTTGATTATAACGACTAATCTCATATATATATGGTGTACCAGTTTCATCAACGACGGATACTAATTTCAAATTCGCCCTGACTGTTTTACCGCCGACCGAATAGATAACCGGAATGATTCTGAAAATTCCATGTTTCTCTCCAGGGAAATTAACTTTAATTGTTTCTTCAACAATCAATGAGGTATCTTTTTCAATATCAATTTTTGCATGAAAACTTTCTATCGAATATGAACTTGAAGTTTGAGCAAATGCACCAGAAGGAAAAATAAGAAGAAAGATAAAAGCAAAAAAGAAAACAATCCTTTTCATAACTAATTATATCTTAACTTGCAGAAAAAAACGGAGGGGGGTTGGCAAGTTTGTTGTTCAAAAAATAAACTTGACTCTCCGTTCGAAAAACCTTACTGCCAGGTGCCCAATCCCGCTCCTGCCGGACTTACGTATTGCAAACCATGCAATCCAGCGCATGCATCATTCTCCACTTGCTGAATTATTGCAAAAGCTCCCCAAATAACCGTTCCTATTCTAGTTCCTCCAGCTGTGTACCAAACACCGTCGGACACATACGCATCCCCGGGAACAGCAACGATCTTGACAAAGTAATTCCACTTGCAAGTCGCTTCCTCTTGTTCATACTCCCCTGACTGATGATTGGTTAACCATGCGCCGGAGTCGATATAGCTGTCAGAACCGTAGTGGCGATCCAGTAATGCATCACCATCACAGTCCTTGTTAGAAAGCCAGGCATCGTTCCACTTCATGTCCAAATTTACATCCGCGTATGGCCAGCACCACTCAGCATTGCGATAGGAATCACAATACATACCATTGAACAGGTGTCCCTGGTAATTGTAGCCCCATTCATCAAAGCCAGTAGTGATAACCTCGCCTTCACCGGTGAGAATTTCACCACTTTGGATAGTTACACAATCTGGTTGACCATCTGTGCCACAAGTTGCTGGAAGCGAGGGTCGTTCAGGCGGATCGTCGGCGAAAACAACGCCCATTGGAACAAAAAGCAAAACCACAGTTAGGAACAGAACGAATAGCTTACTTTTAGACATCATATTTCTCCTCTTATGTTTTGAATGTACTTGCCAACCCCCGTTGGCGCTCGCACCACAAAAAAGAATGCGAATTCATTTCCTGCGGAAACTAAACGAGCGTATGCATTATATTGAAAATGTGTGGGAAAATCAAAAAGAAGACCTGTTTATCGTGTAATTACTTTTCCAAGTCCATCAAGACATTCGGGAACCATGCTTGTGGGGAAATTATACGGAGCAATTTGACTGCATGTAGGATGAGATTGCCCTCCGTAAACTCCAACCCATTCCCCGCCTGTTTTTGCTGCAATCCAGTATCCTCCTCCAACCTCTGAACTCCAATCTACTACCCCGCCAGTAGCGTGGGTACCAGTATTTTCACTTATAGTTACATTAACTTTTGTCGCATCACTTCCAACAAGTACATATATTGCTTCCTTAATAGCTTCTGTTTCGTCCACCACGGGCGCTAAAGTCGGAGGAGATTGAAGTTGTGATGCTGGAGAAGGGGAAGGAGAAGTAGAAACAAGTTTCGAAAAACCCAAATTTCCTTTTCCCAAAAGGTATGCGAGGACACCGACGGTACCAATTAGAATAATTGTAATCAAAACCCAAAAAGCACCTTTCCAAGGATTACTTTGTTCCTCCATGCCTGTATTATATACACAAATCTAAATATCTCAAGTTCTTTTTTAAAAACTCCATGACTTTTCAACTTAAATGAAAAAATGACAACTTAGAAGATAGCTGCCATTTTTCACAAACTCACCAATACCCTTTCATTCAAGGCATTAGTATTTCAATAAATCACTTACTTGCGAATCTTGTCGTACCAATCGTTTAATACTCTTGCTATTAAGTCTTTTGCTCCAAGTCCAAATGATAATCCGACAGCCAACACGATTGTGTAAGTTAATCCCTGGAAAAATGTCGCGATCAGTCCTTGCGCAATTTGAAGCTGGTCTATTGCTGCAAAAACGGCAACAATCATGATAATCCAGCGAGCAAATTTGCTTGTTGGTTTTGCTATATCGTGGTCAATAGAAACCAAAGCTCCTCGTACCAAACCTTCTACTATCCCTGCAATCATGTAACCTACAGCAATAATTAAAGCTGCAGCAAACACATTGGGAATATATCCTAATACTGTCGCCAGAACGACTGAAACAGCACTCAAACCTAAAATATCAACCACGGCCAGGAAGAATACTAATATCACGATCCATTCAACAATCGTTCCTAATATGTCAACAAGGGACAGTTTAAAATCGGCCTTTTTGAGATAACGGTCAATTCCTGCAGTATTCACAAGTTTCTCAAAACGAATCAGCTTAAGAAATTCTATAACTAACCGCTTTGCCCAAAAAGCCAAAATCAGACCGACGGCAAAGATTATAATCGCACCCAAAATACTAGGAATGACTCCTAAAAAGGATAGCCAAACCTGGCCCCAAGAGCCAATAAGTGCAGTTTGCCATGTAGATAATGCTTCCAAAGTTATCACCCCCTTCTATATGTCTTCAGTTAATTGTGTGTGATTTTTCACACAAAAGTCAAGGGGACACGAAAATTAATTTCCCAAAAGTTACAAGATTGTGTGTACGCAAAAGAAAAACCGACCATTAGGTCGGTTGCTCTTCACTCTGGAGGGTGGTAAGCCAGGTTCTGTTTTAGACAATTATCTCTCTAGGCCCTCACCTCGGAACGCTTCGTCAAAAGACGAATCGGGGAAACACCTAATGGCGTCCCTGTCGGAGGTTGCTGCGGGGAGGATTGCCTCTTTTCACCCTCTTCCCCTTTCTTTTTAAGATTGGGGTGAGTCGTAGTCTCTGTGGCTCTGACTAGCGGTTACCCGTCCCAGCTTACGCTGGGCACCCTGTTTCCTGCAGCCTGGACTTTCCTCCCCTCATAGCTTTACGCAGTGGGGGGCAATTGTCCTTCCTCCAGAGTGGAAATATTATATCAAAAATGGACAATTTTTTCCATTTTCTGAAGATTATTTTGAATCTATGTATTCTTTCGCAAAAACCTGAAGAGTGATAAAGACTGGAACAGAAATCAAGCCTCCCATGGCGCCTGCAATCTTAAATCCTATCGTTAGGGCAAGAAGAATAACAATCGGACTTACTCCGACTGATTTTGCCATTATCTTGGGAACAATCAAGTAATTCTCAAGTTGTTGGATAAGAAAAGCTAAAGCTGTTGCCGCTATCCCAATTAATGTCGAGATACTGAAACCAATTATCACAGCCGGAATTGCGGCAATTATTGGACCAACATAAGGAACTATCTCTAGTAAGCCAGCCAGTATTGCCAAGGGTAGCGCATATGGAATTCCCAAAAGCCTTAGCCCTATATATGTAATGAAACCTACCAAAAACATTAGTGTTAATTGTCCTCTTGCCCAACCGCCAAGTTTAATCTCCAATGTATCTATTATGTTTACTATCTTTTTACTTCTTTCCTTCCCGAAAAGTACCTCCAATTGCTCATCTTGTTTACTTCTAGACAGAAGGAGATAAAAAGCAAATATTAGTACCAAAAGAACGTTTACCAAATTTGAAAAAATCGAGATTGTCGCTTTCGCCGCTTGGGTAGGCAATTCCCCTAATGCAGAAAAAAGCTGATTAATTACCGGTTCTATAACAATATTGGGCACAGCTAAATTTTCTATATATTCCGGAAGGTTATTTACAAAAGTTGTGGTTTGGTCAGCTAGCGGAGGAATTATTCCCGCGAACGCAACCCCAATTACTCCCAGCATTAATATATAGACAACAAGAATTGATACTGCCCTGGGAATTTTGAATTTTGAAAGTCTTACTACCAAAGGATTAAGGATCGTCATAATAAGAAGAGCAACGAAAAATTGCAAAATAATATCTCTAATGAAATAAAGAAAGGCAAGAAGAATTAGAAATAAAACAGTAAATATAATAGTCTTGTGCGAAATTTCAATTTTTTTTGGCATCGCTGTTTAAAGCCCCCTCACTCTTATACCATTCTTTTGCCAATTTTACCACATTTTTCTGCCATCCAGGACTTGCAATATCAAACCATTTTATCCGCTTATCGCGCCTGAACCAAGTCATTTGTTTCTTGGAATATCTTCCTTCTTCTTTTTCCCATTTTTTCATAACCTTTTCTCTATCTATCTTTCTCTCTGGAATAGTCATTTTCAATGATGAGTACTTCTCAAAATAGTCTTTCCACTGCTTGTACCCTAAAGACTCCATTGATTGATGTTTCCAAGTAACACCCTGTTTAAATAATCGCTCTATCTCCTTTTCTAAGCCCATTTCGACTCTTGCTTTAACTCTTTTATTAATCCTTTCGACAAGAACTCTTTTTTCTATCTTCAGACCAATAATTAGCGTAGAAAATCTTTTTCTTGAATCGTCTTCTTTAAGCTTATTTTTTAACTCCCATTGAGCTACTTCAATTGCGCGAACTAATCTTCTTGGATTTCTTTTATCCGAATAGTTCATGGCAGCAGCTTTCATCGGACCTATTCGAGCCAGTATTTCAAAAAGCTCGGCTCTTTTCTTTTTCTCAAGAGATTTTCTCAATCTTATATTCTTAGAGATTGAAATCGTAGGAATACCATCAACAATGGCTTTTATATATAATCCCGTGCCCCCTACTAAAATCGGTATTTTATTTCTTGACCAAATATCCTTAATAATTTCGTCTGCAATCTTGACATACTGAGCGACGCTAAATTCCTGTTTAGGGCCTGTCAAATCATACCCCCAAATTTTTGCCTGCCCAACTTGATAATAACCCCCTAATTTCAAACCTCGTTTGCCTCTGGGCACTATAAATTTCGCATTTTTTGGTATATCTTTTCCTGTACCTATATCTAAACCTTTGTAAATCTGTCTGGAATCTGCTGAAACTAATTCTCCCTTCAAGCCAAGACCTTTTTTATCTGAAGTTAATTCTTTGGCCAAATGAAGCGCCAGTTTAGTTTTCCCTGTTGCCGTTGGTCCGCATATTACTAATAATTTATTCATTGTTCTAGTTATAGCCTAATTATTAGCTTGACGCACTTGTATACTGCCTTAGCGCTAATTTCCAAAACCTAAGGGTGAGTATGATCATTAAGAAACCTAAAGCAAAAGATACTGTCACTCCTACTGGTGTTACTAAGCCCATCATCGCTTTGGCCGGCAGAGTAATCATTACCCCTACCGGGACCAAATAAGTAAGAATTCCCTTTAGTGGTTGCCCATAAATATCTATTGGCAGTCGTCCTAAGTTTGTCAAATCTCTATAAATCATGATTGTGTGATCAATTTCTAAAGTAATAATCCCTAAGGAAAGTACCGCTATATGAAAGGCGGTTGCGATCACAAGACCATTGGCAACAAGAACGATATATAAAAAAACCTGACTTGCCGATGGGTCCAACAGAGATCCCACGTAGTATACGGCGAAAACCAGGGGTGGTATTAAAAAAAGGTCCAATATGTCTGCACCTCCCATTAGGGATCTAAACAAGGCGTTTATGGGTTTGACTAAAATAAGGTCAAAGCTCCCTGAAACAATCAGGGGTCTAAACCGGTATGCCTCTCTGAATAAAAACTGGGCAATTACATCTATTAAATTAAAAGTCAAAAAGAAAAAGAGTGTTTGATGAAGTGTATAACCGGCAAGGGTGTTTGTTTTGGAAAGCAAAAAATATAAAAACGCTCCAAAAAAAGCAAATCTCAATACTTTTCCTGTCGTAAAGACAACAACACCGACTCTATGATTAAGCATGGCTAGAAAAGCATTCTTGCTCATCATCCACCAAACTTTTAAATAATAAGTAAATTTTTTCATCGACCAACAGCTGAATATTTTTTAACCCCCCCTGCCCACATTCTGTTCATAGCAATAATCAAAACTATCATCCAAAGCCCGGAGATAAAAAGACCTTGCAGCATCACTGCCATCGAAAGTTTTCCAAGATATACCTGAAGAGGGAAAAACATAAGGTAAGGGAAAGGAAGAGCATACAAAACGTTTTGAATTGCTTCCGGCAAAATATCTATGGGAAAAACCGCCCCGGATAGGAATTCTGTAAAGATAACAATGACTAGAAACTGAGACGCCCAACCACCTTCCGGCAGCCAAAAAGTAATGAAATTAACTAAAACCAAAAGACCAAAAAACATCACTATCGCAAATAGAACCGAAGTCAAGAATAAAAGAATCTGAAGAGGGTTTGTTTGAATAAAAAAGGTAGGTCTCAGAAAAAAATACAGTATCGTAATTTCAATTGTTGCAAAACTCAAATTAAGAGCTTTACTTGAAATGTCTCTAGTAAACCAATACTTAATGTAATTTAAAGGCTTAAGTAAATAATTTGTTAAATCTCCCCTCGCGATTTCTCCTGCAATATCAACCGCCCTCGAAGATAAAACTATGGCTCGAAGTATAAAAATTCCAAAAACATAAGTTAAAATCTTCTCTCTATTGTATCCAAATAATTCTGTTTGGGGGTTTGTAAATACAGTGCTCCAAAGAAAAAATACTAATAGTATTTGCAGAACATTTCTCACCCTCCACATAATAAAATTGACTCTGTATGCAAACTCTTGTGCAAAGGAAATTTTAAAAATAGACAAATATTTCTTCATTTCTTTTTGCTAACTTTTACTTCTCCGCTAAACACCTTCCTGATTATTTCATCTACTGGCTCCTCTTCTATTGTTAAGTCAGCAACAGGGAAGTGATGGAGTAGCTCAGCAGCTGCGGCGGCGGCCGTTGCTCGAGGAACGACCAAAACGGCCTGCGGAAAATCTATTTTTTTAACTTTGCCTATTTTTTCCAGTTGTTTAACGTCATATTCTTTAGAAAGATAAACCTTAATTATTTTGTCTTTCGCATAACGACTAACCAACTCTCTTAAATCTCCATCAAAAAGAATTTTTCCTTTATCGATAACAATTACTCTTTTTGCCAAATTAATAACATCATCCATGTTGTGAGAAGTAAGAAGAATTGTTGCCCCACAACGCTTGTTATAGTCGTAAATAAAATCACGCATTTTAGCCTGCGCCACTACGTCCAAGCCTATTGTCGGCTCATCAAGAAAAAGCATTTTGGGTTTGTGAAGAAGGGCGGCAACAAGTTCTAGTCTCATTCGTTGCCCTAAGGAAAGACGCCTCACTTGAGTATTGAGAATTTTTTTGACATCCAGCATATCGACCAATTCATTCAAAGATTCTTTGTATATTTTCTGAGGTATCTCGTAGATTGCCCTATTTAATTCAAAAGTTTCAATGGCCGGTAAGTCCCACCAAAGCTGATTTTTTTGGCCCATTACAAGCGAGATGTCTTTCAAAAATTTCGGGTTCCTTTCCCATGGATCAAAACCTAAAACCTGAGTAAAACCGGACGTGGGATAAAGAAGTCCAGACAATACCTTCAAAGTCGTTGTTTTCCCAGCCCCATTTGGGCCAATAAAACCAACAAGCTCCCCTGGTTTAATTGAAAAGGAAATTTCTCTTAAAGCCTTCACTGTTTTCTTTTTGGGTGAGAATAATGACGAAAACGCACCCATAATACCTTGTTTTTTCTCAGTAACTTCGAAATTCTTAATTAAATGATCGACAATTATTGCCTTATCCATCTTGCCAGAGTATAACATTCGGGCACGGGTTACCTAAACTAGTGGTTCTATTTTTTATCGTAAAACTTGTCTTTTTAGTTTTTTGCCTGGGGTGAAACGAGGAGAACGATGGGGCTTTATTGTTACTAACTTCTCAGTTCCTGGAATTTTAACCGTTTTTCCCTTCATTGAAATAACTCTGAATGTTCCAAACCCGGAAAGAACTACTTTCTCTCCTTTAGAAAGAACACGGCCAATTTCACTGAGAAATACATCAACCGCTTCATTAGCACCTCGTTTGGTTAAATGCGCTTTTCTGGCAACAAGATCTATTAATTGTCGCTTGGTCATTTTACGCTTCAAAGAATAGTGTAAGAACCCAATAATGTCAAGTCCTTGGGATTTTTTGAGGTTTGCAGTTTTCTCTTAAGTACGTTAGGAGATTGTTTTCAAGACAAAACTTACTTCGCGGCTGTTGTGTCTGATACTCTTACTTCTCTGATTGCAGTCACTTTTATTTGTCCCGCATACTCCGCTTCTTTTTCCAAGCGCTTTGCAATATCTCGAGATAAAACTGTCAATTTATCGTCATCAACTTCCTCCGGGTTAACAATAACGCGAACATCTCGCCCAGCTTGAAAAGCATAAACTGTTTCTACTCCTAAAAAACTTCCTGCAATTTCTTCAATCTTTCCCATCCTCTTGATATATGTCTCGTGGGGTTCGTAACGTGCACCTGGACGAGAACCAGAAATAGCATCAGCAATCCAAACAACTACGGATTCTATAGAAGAAAAAGGTTTGTCCTCATGATGTTCTGCAACCGTTGCGATCACTTCTTTAGAAAACCCATGCTTTTTAAGAGCGGACACTCCAACTTCGACGTGTGTCCCCTCTTCCTCGGTAATTACTTTACCAATATCGTGAAGCAAACACCCTATTCTGACTGTTTCCACATCTATTCCTAATTCATTGGCAATTGACACACCAATCTTCGTTTCCTCAATTGTGTGTATTCCTAGATTTTGACCATAAGATGTTCTAAATTTATAACGACCAATGAGATTTATAATTTCTGTTGGTAAATTAAAGACGCCGCATTTTTCAGCAATTATTTTTCCTTCTTCAAGCAATACTTGTTCCATTTGTTCTTTTACTTGTTTAACAACTTCCTCAATTCTTGAGGGTTGAATTCTGGCGTCTTTTATAAGACGCTCTAATGATCGCCTCCCAATTTCTCTTCTTATGGAATCAAAAGACGAAAGCTTGATTTCATTTGATTCATCCAATTCAATTTCTACACCTGTGGCACGTTCAAAAGCCCTAATGTTTCTTCCCTCTTTCCCTATAATCCTTCCCTTAACTTCTTCATTTGGCACGTAGACAGTTGATACTGTGTACTCAGCTACATAGTCCGTAGCTCCATGTTTCATCGCGTCAGCGAGTATCTCAGCCGCTTTCTCTTGACCTTCTTGCTTAACTCTTTCTTCCGCAGTTCTAATCTTTTTAGCCACATCAGAAGCGATATCCCTTTGAACTTCATCCAGGAGCATTTTCTTTGCTTCTTCAACTGTCGTTTTTGAAACCCTCTCGAGGCGTTTTGTCAACTCTTCGCTCCGTTCTTTAATAATTTTTTCTTTCTTTTCTAAAGAAGTACGTTGTTTTCTTAAATCCTCAACTAATACCTTTAAATCATCTTTTGTCATATTTATTAATAAGAAGGAAAGGAAGTCAGAACCTTATAAAAAGATCCCGATTGCAGAAGAAATTGAATAAGTTCCTTTTGCCATATTTCCTTTTCTCTGGTTGTATTTTACCTTTATATGAAGGAATAATCAATCTAAGACAGTCTGTTTAATCGTCTCCCACCCAAATCCTTTTCTAGCTAAATAACTACTTATTTTCCTTTTCCTTTCGCTCTTTGGTAGTTTTTCCCATTTGTATTGATATTTCTTCAATAAGTCTTTGGCCACCTTTGTTTCATCTATTTCAATTTTTACTAATACTTCTTTGATTGTCTCTTGATCTACTCCTTTTTGCCTCAGTTCTGCCGTTAAAGCTCTCTTGCCTCTAGGCCGAAAAGCCATTCTTTGGTCGACCCACCATTTTGCAAATTTTGCATCGTCCAGTAATTCCAATCGCTTTAGTTTATTAAACAGCTCTTCATGCAAGCTTTCGTGAACTTTGTATTTCCTAAGCCACATTTCAACTTCTCGCTTGCTTCTAGGTCTTAATGTTGAATATCTAATGATCTTGTCATAAGTTTTTTGAAATTCAGCTTTTTTAATAATTTCCTTTATTTCTTTTTCTGAATATTCTTTTCCAATCTTGAGGTCGAGTTTAACTAAATTCTCCAAATCAATTCCGAATGAAAATTTATCATCAAGATATACATTAACTCTCTTTTTGTTTCTTTGAGGTTTTAGGGCTGTAATTATCGGCACGAAGTTATTCGTCCTTTTCTTCTCCTATTTCTTTAGGAATTTTTTTACCAGAAGCAACAATCTCTCTTATTTTCTTTTCCAATTCTACGGCAAGTTTCTTATTATCTTTGATTGCTTTCTTTGAACCTTCTCTTCCTTGAGCAAGCACTTTTCCGTCGTAATTGAAAAATGATCCGCTTTTATCGATTAAACCTAAATCGACGGCAACATCCAAAAGACCGCCTGATTTTGATATTCCTTCGTCGTTCATAATGTCAAATTCAGCCACTCTTAATGGAGGGGCCACTTTGTTTTTAACTATTCTAGCCCGATGTCTTGAGCCAATCACTGTGTCACCATCTTTCAAGATTTCTATTCTTCTAAGATCAATCCTTACCGATGAGTAAAACTTAAGAGCAAGTCCTCCAGGAGTAGTCTCGGGATTACCAAACATGATACCAATTTTTTGTCTTATCTGATTAGTAAAAATTAAAATCGTTTTAGATTTGGAAATTGCCCCTGTCAATTTTCTCAAAGCCTGACTCATAAGACGCGCTTGTAAGCCCATAACGGCGTCGCCCATCTCCCCCTCAAGTTCCGCCCTAGGAACCAAGGCGGCGACTGAGTCAACAATGATTACATCTAGTGCTCCGGAACGAATCAGTGTTTCGGTAATCTCCAAAGCCTGTTCCCCCGTGTCGGGTTGTGACATCAAAAGATCATCCAAGTTAACACCTATTGCCTCAGCTCGAGCGGGATCAAGACCGTGTTCCGCGTCCACAAAGGCCACTTGTCCTCCTGTTTTTTGTGCTTCGGCAATAACGTGTAATGCCAAGCTAGTCTTTCCTGAAGCTTCAGGTCCATAAATTTCAACTATCCTGCCTTTTGGTAAACCACCAACTCCCAATGCCATATCAATCGCAATCGAGCCCGTGGGAACAACATCTATCTTGAGTCTATCTTCTGCTTTTCCACCCAAACGCATAATAGAGCCTTTGCCGTATTGTTTTTCAATTTGATCCATGGCGATTTTAACCGCTTGAAGTTTTTGAGAAGCTCCTTCTTTCTTTTCAGCCTTTTTAACTTCTTTCCTCTTTTTTCGTGCCATTGTATTTTTTTATCACACTACCAAATAAAACGCAAATGTATTTTGTGTTAAAATATAACGGATTTCGGAGAGTAGTTTAGTGGTAGAATGAGCGGCTGGGGGCCGTTCGGCCCGAGTTCGATTCTCGGCTCTCCGACAAAAATTAAGCAACACGTTCCTTCAAGGCAGCATAAAATTTTTCCAAATAGTCTTCCGCTCTATCCCAGTGATGCTCGCCCAATCCTTTTTCTGCGAGATTTCTTTCAACATTGGCCATAACTCTTAAATGAGCAACCTTTGCCGCTTGAAAAAGAGAAATTCTATATACTTCTGCATATAACTCTTTTGTTGTTTCTTCTACTTCGCCCGCTGCCTCTATACTCTCTTTGTCGTCCATCTCTTTCCGCGATTTTACCTCCAAGGATGCTACTAAAGCTGGTTCGAAAGCAAGTTTTAATTCGTCTTTAATTAATTTGTAAAAAGCCTTTAATGGTTTCTTTGCTTCCTCCCAATTTTCCTCTCTTTGTTGTATTAAAGCCTTTGTCATAAGCTTTGCCCCTTCTTTGGCCAAAGCCTTAGAAAGACCATACTGTTCCCTTAGGTGTTTGATTGCATAATCTCTGAATCTAGTCCCTTCCGGAATGTTTCTCAATCTCCACCAGGCAAGTTCTAGATTTGCCGTAACCTCAGGTTTAAAATTCATATGCTCAACCACATCATTCCCGCCAAATCTTCTTCTCCTTCTCGAATAATCTAATATTGCTTCTTTGAGTTTTTCCGGGGTGAAATCAGGAAAATGATCATTTTCCCAATAAAATTCATTGTACTCAGATTGCCAAAGCAAGAAGCCACTTGTCCTTTGTTCCCCTGAAGTTCTGATCATCAAGTCAACATAGGGGTATGGTTGTCCTTTGGTGTCTAAATATTTCTCAAAAAGTTTTTTGTTAACATCTTTTGCCTCCACCTTATCATTAATCATTTCTCTAGTCGCACGAATAATGTCGTCGTGTCCACCATAATCAATAGCAATATTCATTATGTATTTATCGCCATCTTTTGTTTCTTCTTCTGCTTGTTTAATTTTTTTGAGAAGAACCTTCGGCAATCTATCCTTTCTACCTAAATGAACTATTTTTATTTTCTCCTTTTTTGCCTCTCCTAAGTAATCATCAATAAGTTTTTTATAAAGTTTCATTAAATAACTTATTTCTTCTTTTGTTCTGTCCCAATTTTCAGTCGAAAAGCCCCAAAGCGTCACTGTATGAACACCCCAACTCCTAGCCGCTCTGGCCAATTCAATTGTTCCGTCAAAACCCTTTTTATGGCCCTGGAAAGTGTGAAGTCCGCGTGCTCTCGCCCAACGACGGTTCCCATCAGGAATGATGGCAATATGGTCTGGCACTTTCGTACCTTTTGGAAGTGCAATTTTTACTTTTTGAGGCATGGAGAAATTATATCACAGGCTCACTGAAAATTATCTCTTTGGAGATTGTTTCTTTCTTCTAGCTTTTCCACCTGTTCCAATCTTTCGACGCTCCCTTGTTCTTGGATCTCTTGTAAGAAGCCCTGCTTTCTTAAGAGGAGGCCTTAGTGTTCCCGCATCCAATTTAGCCAAAGCTCTTGCAATTCCGTGAACTGTAGCGCCAAGTTGTCCCTTCTTTCCTCCTCCTACAACCCTAACCGTTACATAATATTTACCTAATGTTTCAGTCAGTTTAAAAGGTTTTGTGTAATAATCTTTGAATACTTCACCAGGAAAATACTCTTCTATAGGAGCATTATTAACTTCACTTTTATCTTTCCCTTTAAAAAGCCTGACTCTAGCCGAAGCTGATCTCCTTCTTCCTACTGCATATGTATAATTAATTTTTTTCTTTTTAGGCATTTATTTTTCTTTCTTTATCTCTCCAAATTTACTTTTAAATGAATGGTCTGCTCCCGCAAAAACTTTTAGTCTTCGCATTCTTTTTTGTCTTAGCCTATTATTTGGCAACATTCTTGAAACGGCAAGTTCTATTACGCGCTCTGGATGTTCGGTTATCATCTTTTCAAAAGCTACTTCTTTGAACCCTCCCGGATATCCCGAGTGTTTTTGATACACTTTCTGCTTCCTTTTTTTGCCTGTCACTTTTACCTTTTCGGCATTAACAACAACAACATAGTCACCCATATCCATATGGTCAGAGTATGTGGGTTTATGCTTGCCCATTAATAATGTTGTTATTTTAGTTGACATTCTGCCCAATATTTCATCATCGGCATCGATCATGTTCCAATTTCTTTTTATATCTTTATGTTTTGGTTGATATGTTTTCATTTCTTTTTACTGGTTTTAGTTGTTTTTTTAATTTTCTTTGTCGTTTCTCCCTTTTTCTTACTAGCAACACTTTTTCCATTGCTTTTCTTTTTGCTCTTTATTTTTTCTTCCTTCTCTGGAATAGGCTTCACCCATTCCATTCTTACTATTTCGGCCGCGTCTCCTCTTCTCCTGGGAAGATTAACTATTCTTGTATACCCTCCTTTTCTTTCCGTAAATACTGGCGCAATTTTTTCTACAAGAGCTTTTGTTGTTTCTTTATCATTTCCTAAAGAGGCAAATAAACGCCTCTGTGTTTGAATTGAACCATCTTTGGCCAAATTCACCAACTTATCAACATCTCCTTGAATTGCTTTTGCTTTCGCCTTAGTTGTTGTTATTTTGTCATATTTAACCAGTGCTCTTATCAATGCTCTGAAAAGCGCTCGTCTTGTGTCTCTTTCTCGAGACAATTTACGACCATATACTCTTTTTTTCATCTTGAAAATTCTCCCAGGGCAGTTTACATTTCCAACCTTACGTTTTTCTCGGCAAGTGCCGCGTCAATAATCTTTATAGATTTCTCTCCAAGATTTCTCACTTTGACTAATTCCTCTCTTTTTGCCTTAACAAGGGCTTCAACCGTTTCGAAACCTGCCTTCACAAGAGCGTTTGCCACTCTCGTCGGAAGAGCAATTTCTTCGACTGAAAGATTTCCTACTGTTCCTAATCCGTCGTCTACCTTTTCCACTTTTTTCTTAGTCTTTTTCGGAGTTACTATTTGATTAAAGTAGGCAATTAATATTCCAGACGCTTTCTTGAGAGCATCAGTAGGATTCATCGTTCCATCCGTCCAAATCTCCAAAATCAATTTGTCGTAATTAGTAAATCTTCCCACACGAGTCTCTTCAACCCTGTGGTTAACTCTCACAACAGGAGAAAAAGAAGCATCTAATGGAATTAATCCGATTCCTGTCTTACTCGACTCATCAACCAGCTGATATCCAACCCCAGATTCTATCTTCATCTTGACATCAAGTTTTGTACCCTTATTAAGAAGGGCTAAAACCAGCTCTGGATTTGCAATTCGAATATTCGCAGGAACTTTTATATCCTTTGCCTTTACTTCACCTGGACCTTTTACTGAAAGGGTCGCATTAATAGGCTTATCTGAATCATAAGAAAATCTTACTTTTTTGAGATTAAGTACAAATTCAACTATATCTTGCTTCATTCCCTTAAGGGTTGAGAATTGGTGCTTAACGCCTGTTATTCGAACAGATGTAATAGCCGCACCAGGAAGATCAGTTAACAATACTCTTCTCAATGAGTTACCAAGAGTATTTCCATACCCTTGAGCCAAGGGAGAGATAATAAATTTTCCGTAATTATCTTTTCTACCTTCTTTTTTTATTTCAAATATTAGTTCATTCACTATAATCACCTCCCACTATCTTGAGTAGAACTCAATTATATCCTGAGTCGAAATTGGCTCAGAAATATCATCTACTACTGGTAATCTTTTAACTTTTCCGACTACGGCTTTTCTTGCCAGCCAGTCAGGAATGGTTAGCTTCTTTGTTTCAATTAATTTTTTAATCGCTGGAATTTCCATTGCTTTCGTTGTCAAAGTAATTGTCTCGCCTGGTTCTACTTGATAAGAAGGAATGTTTACCTTCTTGCCGTCGATTAATACTTGTCTGTGCGAAACTAGTTGTCTGGCGGCTGGCCTTGTTGGTGCAAAGTTTAGCCTAAAAACAACATTGTCTAACCTTTGTTCTAAAAGAGAAAGAAGAACTTCTCCAGAATTCCCTCTCGATTTCAAGGCTTTTTCTACATATCCTTTAAACTGTCTCTCTAAAACACCATAAAGCCTTCGAGTTTTTTGTTTTTCTCTTAATTGCAATCTATATCGAGATGGCCTCCTTCTTGAGCCTTTTGGTCCATGTACTCCAGGGGGTACGGCCAAACGAGTAAGCTTAGCTCCTTTTCCAAAAAGGTCAAAGCCTTCACTTCTACTTAATCTGTCTTTTGGTCCTGTATATCTTGCCATAAATTAAACTCTCCTTTTCTTTTTTTGTCTTGGGCCATTGTGCGGGATAGGCGTAATATCTGCAATCAAAGAAATTTTCATCTTGGCTGCTTTTATTGCTCTTAATGCCGCATCACGCCCCGGTCCTGGCCCCTTAACATAAATTTCCACTTCCTTTAAATCAAACTTTTCTTTTGCTTCATTTATCACCTTTTCCACCGCAGTCGTTGCGGCGTAAGGCGTAGATTTTCTCGTCCCCTTAAAACCAGATGCCCCGGCAGATCCCCAATTTATTACTCCTCCCTCTTCATCGGTAATTGTTATCAAAGTGTTATTAAAAGACGCAGAAATATAGATTTTCCCAAATTTAATTGTTCTTTTCTTTGCTGCCATTATTTACCCTCCGTACCTTGCTTTGGTTGCGTCCTGGAAAGTTCTTCTTTCTTAAATGCTCCAACTGTTTTTCTCTTTCCTCTTTTAGTTCTAGCGTTTGTTTTGGTTCTCTGCCCTCTGGCAGGCAATCCTCTAGTATGCCTGATGCCTTTGTATGAACCGGTCGCCCTTAATCTTGCAATATCTTCTCTCACTTTTCTCATTAAATCACCCTCTATTGGGTGCTTGTCCATTTTCGAAACAATCTTTGATATCTCATCACTCGTCAAATCTTTAATCCTTTTAGAAGAATCAATTTTGAGGGAGTCTAGTATTTTTGTCGACAATACCCAGCCTATGCCCTTTATTTTTGTCAAAGCATAGTCTACCTTCAAATTATCTTCTAGTTCTACTCCTGATATTCTAGCCATTATATATTTTTATTAATAAATTTACCCTTGACGCTGTTTGTGTCTCGGATTTTTGCAAATAACATAAACAACCCCGTGACGCCTCACGATTTTACAGTTTCTACATCTCTTTTTTACTGACGAATTAACTTTCATTTGTGCTCCCAAATAAGAAAAATCAACCTATGAATTAATATTTATAAACGATTCTGCCTCTTTCCTTGTCATATCGTGTCATTTCGACTTGAACCTTGTCCCCAGGAAAAATTCTGATATATCTTCTTCTCATTTTCCCTTTTAAAGTTGCCAAAATCTTTCTTTCATCTGCAAGTTCCACCCTGAACATCGTATTAGGCAAAGCCTCTGTTACAACTCCGTCTATTTTAACTGTTTTTTCTTTTGTCATAAGAACTGTTTCCTACTTAATTAATTGATTTTCGTCAAAACAATAGGACCGTTGCTAGAGATAGCGACGGTCTCTTCGAAAAGCCCAGATATTTTATCATTCTTGACCTTGATTGTCCAACCATCTTCCTCTACCTGGATCTCGGGTGAGTCGATCGTGTACATTACTTCAATTGCAAAGGTGGCTCCCTCCGGAATTATTGGCGTTTTATCCCTTTCGGTGTTTATAAAACATGGAATTTGAGGCTGTTCGTGTAAATTTCTTCCTATCCCGTGACCCACCAGTGTTTCTATAGGTTGGAGATTGTTTTTTTTAAGAACATCTTCGATTGCTTTTGAAATATCGTAAATTCTATTACCGGGAATTGCTTGTCCAATAGCAGCCTCCAGGGCCTTTTCTCCCGCCTCCAAGAACTTTTTTGTTTCTTTTGTTGGTGTTATCGCAACCGTAAATGACGTGTCATTATGAAAATCTTTGTAAAATATGCCCAGGTCAACACTAACAATGTCTCCCTTTTTGAAAACAATACTTTTTTTGGGAATTCCATGTACGATTCCTTCGTTAATATTTACACAGGTTGCCCATGAATATCCCGGAACCATCTTAAAGGAGGGTGTCCCGCCTTGTTTTTTAATAAGAGCGCAAGCTAATTTCTCAATTTCCGCTGCACTGACTCCTTCTTTTGTTTTTTGTATTAATGCTTTCTTTACCTGCCCAAGTTTCTTCCCCCCCTCTTTCATTATTTTCATCTCTGAAGAGGTTTTGACTGTAACACCTTTAGTCATTTGCATCTTCGATTCCTCCAAGTTTGGATAAAATATCTTCTGATATTGTTTTTATCGGGCGTTCACCGTCCACTCTTTTTAATATCCCTTCCTTCTCGAGTACGTCAACTAGGGGCAAAACACTCTCTTTGAACCATTCCAGCCTTTTTTTAATTGCTTCTGGTTTGTCATCAGGTCTCTGAGATAAATCATCCGGATCAACACCAGCACCTGGTGGATTTGTAATCATGTTATAAATTTTTCCTGTTTTTCTATCAACTCTTCGTGCTGAAGTTCTTTTCATAATTTCTTTTTCACTAATTTCCAAAAAAATCACACGATCAATTCGCTGGGATTTCTCCGCTAACCAGTCTTTTAATAATTCATATTGCTTTATTGAACGAGGGTAGCCCTCCAACAATAAGTTATCTCTTGTTGGATTCTCTTTTTCAATATGTTTTGTTAGTAAAGAAAACATTTCTTCGTCGGGAAGAAGCTCTCCTTTTTTATTTATCCTCTCATCAATTGAGGAATCACTTTTTGCAAGTGTTCTAAGAAACTTTCCTGACTCAAAATAAAAAAGATTCAACTTTTCGGCTATGATTCTTGCCTGGGTTCCCTTCCCTGAACCGAGTGCCCCTAACACTAAAATATTCATCTTAAAAACCCTTCATACCTTCTCATAACAAGCTGTGATTCAATTTCGCGTGTAAATTCTAGAACAACCGAAACAACAATTAGTATTCCCGTACCACCAATTGCCAAATTAGCTACTCCTACGGCATTTTGAAAAAAGGAAGGTAACACCGCAATCAAACCCAAAAATGTTGCCCCAACTAAAGTAATTCTGCTTAAAACGCCTGATAAATATTTTGTAGTTTGAGAACCAGGCCTAATTCCCGGAACAAACCCTCCGTTTTTTTGTAAATTTTCGGAAATTTTTTCAGGACTAAAAACTATGGCTGTATAAAAATAAGTAAATCCAAAAACAAGCAAGAAGTAAAAGATATTATAAAGAAGAGTTTGAGGATTAAAAGCTTGAGATAAACGAACCGCGAATTGAGCGATCTGGGGATTGCTTGCTCCACTTAGACCCTGACTTATGAGTGAAGGCAATAAAACCAAAGACACAGCAAAGATAATGGGAATCACCCCAGCTTGGTTGAGCCTTAGCGGAAGATAGGAAGAAGAAGCTGAAGCTTTATTTACTCGCCTGGCATAACTAATTGGAATTTGTCTTGTCGCTTCATTCATAAAAACAATTAGTCCTACAATAATTATCGACGCTGTCAGGAAAATCAGCATCTTAAACAAATCCGCAGAATTATATACCGAGACTGTTTGTCCAAGGGTTACCGGTAATCTTGCGACGATCCCCGCAAAAATCAAAAATGAAATTCCATTACTTATCCCGTACTCCGTAATAAGCTCACCCAACCAAACGGCAAAAACAGTTCCTGCTATCATCGTTAAAACCAAAGCAACAAGGTTAATTGGCGGAAGTGTGCCGATTATCCCCTGACTTTTTAACAGGGCGTACATAGCGAAAGCCTGTAGACCAGCCAAGGGTACGGCTACAAATCTTGTGTACCTATTAATTTTTTCCTGTCCAAACTCTCCTTCTTTTGAAAGTTCTTCAAGAGAAGGAATAACAAATGTCAAAAGCTGGAAAATAATAGAAGCATTAATATAAGGTCCCAGTCCTAATGCCATTATTGAAAAATTGGCAAGAGTTCCACCAGAAAAAACATCCAGGAGAGAGAGAAGTTGACTGCCCGAAAAGAGCGCCTGCAAAGAATTTCTATCAATTCCAGCTGCCGGTATGTGGGCGGCGAGGCGAAACACGATAAGAATGGCAAGAGTAATAAGAAGTTTGCGTCTAATGTCCGCAGACTTTAGGGCCTTTGAAAAAAAACGGGCAATTGGTTCAAGCATTTATTCTTCTTCTTCCTTAATAACTTTACCGCCTACTTTTTCCACACTCTTTGCGGCGGATTTTGAAATAGGCAAAGTAAATGTTAATTTCTTTTCTAATTTACCACCTCCCAATATCTTTACGCCATATTTCAAAGCATCGTCTCGTTTAACTATGCCATGTTTTATAAGACTTTCGATGTTTACCTTTGTCCCTGAAGGAAGGATGTTTAAATACGAAAGCTTTACCACTAAGGGCTTGCTTCTTGATTTAAATTTCCCTTTTCCTCGTCTAAGCGGAATTCTTTTAATGAGAGATTTTTTGACTTTGATACCTTCAAAAAGCACCCCTATGTGACTTCTCGATTTTTGACCTTTTTGTCCGCGACCAACCGTATGGCCACCTTTACCACTGCCATATCCGCGACCAACTCGCTTTTTTCTTTTAGTTACTGTCTTCTCTAGTTTTGTTGTCATGATTATTTTTTCTTAGTTTTTCTTTCACTCAATTTAGTTATCGTATCTAAGGCTTTTAAAGTAGCATGAACATTCGAAATTTTATTTTTGGTACCTAATATTTTACCAACGGCATCTTTGATTCCTGCCGCTTCCAAAACCACCCTCATTGGCCCTCCGGCAATGATTCCTGAACCGGCAGGAGCTGGCTTTAAAATAACTCTTGCCGCAGAAAATTTTTCCGTAACGGAGTAGGGGATTGTCGTCCCAGAAAGGGCCACCTTCTTCATTTTCTTTTTAGCCGCAGCAAATGCTTTTCTAATGGCATTTCTAACATCCGGGGCTTTAGCAAAACCTGCCCCCACTTTTCCTTTTCTATCTCCTACAACAACGAGTGCCGAAAATCTCATTTGATTTCCACCCTTTGTCTTTTTAGAAATTCTATTTATCTGAACTACAGTCTCTTCAAATTCCCTTATTTGTTCTGGATAATTTCTGTGTTGCATATTAAAACTCTAAGCCTCCTTTTCTTGCCCCTTCGGCAATCGCCTTTACTTTTCCGTGATATTTATATCCCCCTCTGTCAAAAATTACTTTCTTTATTTTTTTTGCCTTAGCTCTTTTGGCTAATTCTTCTCCTACTGCCATTGCAATTTCAATGCCACTATTGCCAATTTTTGTCTTTGGTAAATCCTTGCTTGAATACGCAGCTATGGTTTTTCTTTTACTATCATCAATAATTTGAGCATAAACATACTTATTTGACCTAAAAACCGTAAGTCTTGGTCGATCATTAGAAATGAGAATCCTTGTTCTCATTCTCTTTTTTCTTTGTACTCTTTGTTTGTGTTTTTCCATATTATTATGCGGCTGCTCCTTGTGCCTTAGCTGCTTTACCAGGCTTTCTTCTTACAACTTCGTCAATATATTTTATTCCTTTACCTTTATAGGGTTCCGGGGGGCGTATGTCTCGAATCTTGGCGGCCACTTGTCCCACCAATTCTTTATCTGCACCCTCAACCGTAATAATAGTTTTTTGGATAGTAAATGAAATTCCTTCTGGTGCTTTCATTTCTACTGGATGTGAATAACCAATAGCCAAAACTAAATTACTCTCTGATCCTTCAGCCCTGTAACCTGTGCCCACAAGCTCTAATTGTTTAGACCAACCCTCTGACACTCCTTTTACCATATTTGCAATTAAAGCGCGCCAAGTGCCATGCATCGCCCTTGCAGTTTTGCTATCGCCTTTTGGCCTAATTAATATCTCTTTACTGCCGACTTCAATTTTAATTTCCCGAGGCAACTTTCTTTTAAGTTCTCCCTTCGGGCCTTTAATAGAAACCACCCCGTCGGAAACGGATATTTCTACGGTTTCTGGCAAAATAACTGGTAATTTTCCAATTCTACTCATATTTACCAAATCTCCACAATTACTTCTCCACCTATTCGTTGTTTTATCGCCTCGCGGGAAGTCAGCGCTCCCTTTGATGTTGATAAAATGAAAAATGATGGTCCTCTTATCGCTGACAGTTCATCTGCTCCCATATATATTCTTAATCCCGGTTTTGAAACAAGTTTCAAATCCATGAGAATTGGTTCTTTTTTCCTATATGCAGGTTTCACTATAAGTTTTCCGTCTTTCTTTTTAACTTCAGTTAATATTCCTTCTTTTTTCAACACTTCGGCGACACTTTCGATAAGTTTTGTATTATCAACTTCCATCTCTTTTTTTCTAGCAAGAGTTGTGTTCTTTATTCTTATCAAAAAATCTCCAATTGAATAATTAATATTTGTCATATTACCAACTCGCCTTTCTTACACCAGGGAGATTCCCTTTATGGGCCTGCTCCCGAAAACATAATCTGCAAAGACCAAATCTCCTCATATAACCACGCGGTCTTCCACAAAGTCTACATCTATTTCTATATCTAATTTTATACTTTAGTTTTTTCTTTTCTCTTTCTATTTTTGATGTTTTTGCCATGTTTATTCTATCAAGTATTATTACTTTTCAGATTCCTCCTCTTTCTCAAGCGGCATACCCATTAAAATAAGCATTTTTTTTGATTCTTCAATATCATTCGTATTGGTAACGATGGTAACTTCAAGCCCCCTTGGAGCACCAGCCTTGTTTATATCAATTTCAGGAAAAACTATATGTTCAACAATGCCCATTGTATAGTTGCCGCTTCCATCAAAACTCTTCAACGAAAGTCCTCGAAAATCTCTAAGTCGAGGGAGAACTATTGTAAAAAGTTTCTCCAAAAAATCATACATTCTTTTGCCCCTTAAGGTTGCCGACAAGCCTACTGGCATTCCCTCCCTCACATTAAATCCAGCTACAGAAATTTTAGCCGGCCTGACAGATGGCTTTTGACCAATAATCGTGGCTAAATCTGCCATTATAGATTTCGACCCCTCCTTATTTTTTACTAAATCGCCTATTCCCATATTAACGACTACTTTTTCTACTCTCGGTATTGCCATTTTATTTTTGATACCCAGCTCTTTCTCAAGTTTTTTTGAGATTTCTGTTTCATATCTGTCTTTTAGGCTTATGTATGACATATTACTTTGTATCAATTTCTTTATTACATTTCTTGCAAACTCTTGACTTGCTTTTTTCAACTATTTTGAAACCAACGCGTGTTGCCTTTTTGCACTTTGGACAAATTAATGCAATTTTAGCAAAATCCAAGGGTCGAGGAATATCATAAATCCCCCCCTTTTGACCTTGTTGCCCTTTTACATGTTTTTTATAAATATTGACTCCCGGAATTAATGCCTTTGATTGTTTTGGAAAAATTTTCTCAATCTTTCCCTCTCTCCCCTTATCTTTCCCGGCAGTAATTTTAACAGTATCTCCAGCTTTCAACTTAAGCATTTTAGACTACCTCCCTTGCTAAAGAGGCTATCTTGTTATAGCCAATCTCTTTTATTTCTCGTGCAATTGGTCCCAATATTCTTGTACCTTTAGGTAGTCCATTTTTATCAATAACTACACCCGCGTTGTCATCGAATCGAATGTAGCTACCATCTTTTCTTCCAATCTCTTTCCTTGTCCTAACAATTAACACACTAACCTTTTCTCTATTTGAAACAGCACCGTTTGGATCTGCTCCATGCACAATACAAGTTACAATATGGCCAATAGTCGCTGTTTTTCCAATTCTTGCTGATATTCCGATAACAGCTAATTTCTTAGCACCGGAATTATCGGCGGGTTTTAATATGCTTCGCATTTGAATCATTTTTTCTTTCCTTCCTTAGAAACAGGTTTTTTTACTTCCTTTTTCTTTTTATCGACAACCTCAATAATTTTCCATTTTTTAAGCTTGCTTATCGGCCTACAAGCAACAAAAGATACTTTGTCTCCAACTTTCACACCTAACTCGTCATGTACGTGATACTTCTTGGTTCTTTTAAACCTTTTTTTATACATCGGGTGAACCACAATACGCTCAACCGCAACCGTTGCGGTTTTGTTCATTTTCGTCGAAACTACTTGTCCTGTAAATATTTTCATTTTGTTTTGGTATTATTTTTAGCTTCCTTTTTCTCTTTTTCTCCTAATATTTCTTTCTCACGAATTATTGTCAAGACTTGGGCAATCTCACGCCTCAAATTTTTGACTTTTTTTATTTTTTTCTCCTGTCCTGTCTTCATCTTTGCATCCGCCATTATAGTTTCTTGCTTTTTTTTAGCTACAATTTTATCAAGTTCGACTACTTTCTTATTTCTTAATTCCTGTAAATCCTTTTTTTTCATACTATTATTCCTCTCTTCGTACAAGCTTTACTTTGAACGGCAATTTTGCCGCCGCTCTTTTAAAAGCTATTACTGCTAATTCTTCGGTAACTCCGGCTATTTCAAATAATATTCTCCCTGGTTTAGCAACGGCTACATATCTATCCACATCTCCTTTTCCCCCACCCATTCTCTGGCCTGCAGGCCTGGAAGAAACAGGTTTGTCTGGAAAAATCCTTATCCACACTTTTCCTCCACGTTTAAGGGCGTGGGTAATTGCTCTTCTTGCTGCTTCAATCTGTCGTGCTGAAAGCCACCCTCTTCCAAGACATTTTAATCCAAACTCTCCAAAGGAAATTGAAGAACCTCGATAAGCCTTGCCTTTTCTTCTTCCACGAAAATCTTTTCTGTATTTTCTTTTTTTAGGTTCTAGCATTCTCTTCCTCCTTTTTGTGAATGTAGACTTTTACCCCAACATACCCTTTCTTTAAAAGAGCTGGAACTTGAGCATAATCAATATGTGCTCTTAAAGTTTGTGTTGGAACAGACCCCAAATGATATTTCTCTACTCGTGAGATTTCGGCCCCACCTATTCTTCCGGAAAGGATAATCTTAACACCATCCGCGCCTGATTGCATAACTCTATCCATTGTTCTTGTAATCACTCTTCTGTGGGGCATTCTTCGCTCAAGCTCAAACACAATTCTTGTTGCGACTAGATGCGCCGAGATTTCCGGGTTTTTTATGTCATTTACTTGTAAATCTATTTTTAAGTCTTTAACTTCGCCCCCTCTATTCTTTTTGATTATTTCTAATATCTGTTTTTTTATATCTTCCAAGCCTGTTCCACCTCGACCAATTACAACACCAGGTCTTGAAACCGTCATGATTATTACTAGACTTTTTGGCAGCCTTTCTATTTCAACGCTTATAATTCCTGCCAATTTTAATTTCTCCATAAGAGCTCTTCTTATTTTTATATCCTCTATCAGATATTCTTTATATTTACTTGAATCCGCAAACCAGCGCGATTTCCACGGTAAAAAAACGCCTGTTCTAAAACCAATCGGATTAATTTTTTGTCCCATGTTTATTTAAAAACTATTTAGCTTTTTCCCCTTTCTTCTTTGTTTCTTTTTTCGTTGGTTTTTCTTCCTTCTTCACTTTAGTTTTTGGTTTCAATGCTTTCTCTTTTCCCTTTTTTTCTTCCAAAACAACTCTGATGTGGCTCATTCTTCTCTTATAAGGATGCCACATGCCTCGTGAAGCAGCTCTGCCTCTTTTTAATCTTGGACCTTCATTTATTTGAATTTCCTTAAAAATCAGGTCCCCTTCCTTTACTCCTTTTACCTTAGCGTTTGCCATTGCCGTCTTTATTACCTTAACTAATGGCTCTGCAGCATATTTTCTAGAGAAAGGTAGTGCCTCAATAGCCTCTGCCGGTGTCATCTTTTTTGCCAAATCAGCAACCAGTCTTAATTTTCTTGGCGACGTTTTTACAAATTTTTGTACTGATTTTATTTCCATAATTTATTAAGTTTTTTCAATAATTCTTTTTACAACCTGTCCATGTCCTCTAAAAGTCCTTGTGGGAGAAAACTCTCCTAATCTATGACCGACCATATCTTCTGTAACAAAAACTTCAAGGAATGTTCTTCCGTTGTGAACGCTAAAGTACTTTCCTACAAACTCTGGTGCAATCTGGCTATTTCTCGCCCATGTCTTGATAGGCTTTCCCTTTTCGCCCATACCAGCGGCCACTCTTTTAGAGATATGCTCGTCTACATATGGTCCTTTTTTGGCTGATCTTGACATAACTATTTTTTAGGCATGTTTGCCTGGTTTTCTCCTTTTCACTATCAATTTGTCAGAATATTTTCTTTTCTTTCGAGTTTTCCCAACTGCAGGTTTTCCGTAAACAGTTTTTGGGTATTTCATTCCAACCCCGCTCCTACCCTCTCCACCTCCATGAGGATGTGACCCAGGATGCTGAGCGGTTCCGCGAACTGTAGGCCTAATGCCCATTCTTCTCTTTCTACCAGCTTTGTCGATTCTCTCTGTTCGTGCCTCTGCATTGCCAACCTGCCCTAGGGTAGCATATACCTCAGGCTTAAACCTTCTTATTTCACTAGAAGGCAGTTTAACCAGTACATACTTTTCTTCTTTTCCATGAATAACAGCTGCCGCTCCTGCTCCTCGAACAATTTGGCCACCTTTGCCAGGCCTTATTTCAATATTGTGAACCTGTGAGCCTACTGGGATTTTGGCTAAAGGTAACGCACATCCCATTTCTAGCGGCGCCGATTCAGAAGCAATTATTTTTTGATCTTCCTTAAGACCAGCTGGCGCTAAAATATATCGCCTTTCTCCGTCTACGTAAATAATAAGGGCGATATAAGCATTCCTATTTGGATCGTAGACAATCTCTTCTACTCGTCCCCAAATATCTCTTTTGTCTCTCTTGAAATCAATTTCTCTCAAAAATCTTTTCTGTCTGCCACCTTGATGTCTCACAGTAACCTTACCACTAGCGTTTCTTCCTGATTTCTTAGGTAAAATGGTTTTTAGTTTTTTCATATTTATATTTATACAAAAATAATCTTCGTTTATTTTTTAACCTCTCCAAACAAATCAATCTTATCTTTCCCTTCTAGTGTCACGATTGCCTTTTTTTTGGGCTTGATCGTTCGTTTCTTGCCTGTGTTTGTTCTCCTTACCTCTCCCACTATATTCATTGTTCGAACCTTCACAACTTTCACCCCAAATACATCCTCTATCATTTTTCTTATCTGTCTTTTGTTCATATTTCTCTCAACAAAGAATGTGTAATTGCCTTTCTTTGCCTCACTCATACTTTTTTCTGTTAGAACTGGTCTTAATTTCATTTCTTTACCTTTCTTGTTTTAGTAGAAGAGGTTTCCTCTTTTTTTGTTTTTGCTTTTGTTTCAGGTGTTAATATTTCTTTATCTAAGATGAGCACTCCGCCGTAATATACTTGATGTATGTTAAGATTATGAAAAGAAATAGCTTCCGCGTTTGGTATGTTGCGTATAGCACGAACAGCAGAAAAACTCTTCTCTGAAAGAACAAAAGATACCCTGCCTCCCTTTTTCTTGCTTTTGAGAATTTTATCAACTAGTTTTTGAGCTTCCTTTGTCTTTTTTAAAGATGAGAGCCCATCGACAACCAATAAATCACCATTTTTTACCTTCGCCCCTAAAGCAACGCCCAAAGCTTTTCTGCGCATCTTTTTCGGTAATTCGAGTTGTCTTTTTACTCCTTTTGGTCCATGAGCCTTGCCCCCTCCGACAAATATTGGTGCAGAAAGCGCTCCATGTCTTGCCCTACCGGTACCCTTTTGTCTATATATTTTTCGTTTAGAAGCAACAACTTCTCCACGAGTTTTTACTTTAGAAAGCCCACTATGAAGCCTTCCTTCATAAACTCTTATTGCCTGCGCCAAAAGGGCCGGATTTTCTTTCTCAATAAAATCCTTCGGCAAATTTACAGCCTGTTTTTTGACTCCTTTTGCTGAAAAAACATCAAGTTTTGTCATTTAAGCTTTGTCCTCCTTTTCGGGCGACTCTTCTTTTACTTCTTGCTCTACCTGAGCCTGTGGTTGCTCTGTTTCTTGAGATATGTCACTAAGTTTGCCTGATGCAATCTTTTTAATAATTATTAAACCTTTTGGTGCTCCTGGAACCGGACCTAAAACTGCCATCTCGTTTTTCTCTGGGTCAATTGAAATTACTTTTATACTTTTAACTGTCACTGTCTCTCCCCCCATTCTTCCGGCCATCTTTTTTCCTTTATGAACGCGTCCTGGGGTAGTTCCTTGCCCGATGGATCCAGGAGATCTCGGTCTGTCAGACTGACCATGTGTTCTTGGCCCTCCAGCAAAACCCCAGCGTTTAACCACTCCTGCAAACCCTTTTCCTTTAGAAGTTCCAGTAATCGTAATCACGTCCCCTTCACTAAAAATATCGGAAACTTTAATCTCGTCTCCGACTTTGAAATCTGGTTCTTTATCAAGCCTTATCTCGCGTAAAAATCGCGGGGTCTTTTTGTCTTTAGTTACCCCGCGTAAGTGTCCTTGCATTGGTTTTGTTATATTTTTAATCTTTTTTTCTCCAAACCCTATTTGAATTCCCCAATATCCATCTTTTTTTTCTTTTTTAATTTGAGTAACAACACATGGTCCAGCTTCCACATACGTAACGGGAACCCTTGTTGTTTCGACAAAGGTTTGACCCATTTTTATCTTTTTTCCGAGAATTGTTTTTAACATTTTTTCAGGCACGAAAAAAGGCGCCCGGGGGCACCCATTAAGTGCATTTTCCGAGACTCCTAGCGTGGCCAATTAAGACGAACTATCCACGATGTGCAATTATATCAAATGAAGCCATGTGAGGCAAGATGTCTTTCAGAGTTTAACGTAAGTTGCAACCCATAGTATTGACAAATCCATCTTTTGTGCTATAATAAATCGTCTGATGAAGACTAGTCGGTTCGCCGACAAATAAGATTGGGGCCGCAAGGCCCCTTTCTTTTTTATTGAGCGGTGGGGATGGGATTCGAACCCATGTTTGCCTGATGAAGACAAGTCGGTTACCAAACCGACCACCTTGCCACTCGGTCACCCCACCTAGTTATCATCTCCTAAATCTTCCGCGATCTTCTGCACATGCCTAATCCCTCCTTCTAGGATTGTTAATCTTAATAATCCATCCGTTACAGATTGGCTTACTAATCCTTTCTTTGAGTGGCTTAGTAATAAAGATTTGATTTGTTTTGGAACAATATTGTCATTAACTTTCGAAGCCAACGTAGACAATTCTTTTGAATTAAGTTTCTCTATTCCTTTCTCTTTCGCCTGTGCCAAAAGCCACAATGCTCTGTCTGATTTTGTCGTAAGATCGTCCCAATAAGATTTGTATCCTTCAGGGTTTGGAATAAGCTCGATTTTTTTTATCTCGTCCCTTATTGTCGCTGCAACGAGAGTTCCTTTGGGCCTCTTTCCACTCTTCCTATTCTTCGTTGCTAACGATCTTTTAATTTCGCTTTTAAAAGATCCGTTAACTGCCCCTTCTCCTGAAAGTGTAATAAAAAATTTTCCCGGTTGCTCATAGCTCTCCGCAAGCCACCCAAGACTAATTGCTTTCATAAAATCTCTCGAGAAGTTAGCCGGAACAGGTTCATGGGATTTTTCAAATTGGCTTTTCAAATCTTTCTGTGTGATGGTTTTAAAATCCAAATAATCTCGTAAAAACATTGCAAATACTGTAATTTTTTGAGAATTTGTCTTTGGACTTTTTTCATTTAAATATTCCCTTACGGCTTTTTCTGTCTTCGCGGGTCCAATCTCTTGAAGAAATCCTTCTTTTTGTGTATGTAACGTTGGGGACATAAGCAACGAGAAAATACTAGCAGCCACATTGGGATTGCTTGTTGTTTTATCAATAGATACTCCTGGCCCTTTTATACTAATTTTATAATCTGTATCGTTGTCTTTCATTGTACTACTTGTCTACATTATTCGCGGCAAAACACTCCCATCGAGCGTAATACGCTATAACTTTTATTTTATCTAACTAAGTTAGTATAGCAAATGAAGTCAAGTGATTCAAGTTTTGGTCTTCTGAAGTATCTTTTTCCTACCCAAGTAGTTACATCTTTATCTCAATAGATACCCCTGCAGGAAGATCTAGATTTGAGAGAGAGTCAATTGTTCTGTCTGAAGGATCCAATAAATCAATCAGTCTCTTATGAACTAGAACCTCAAAATGTTCTCTCGCATCTTTATTCGTAAATGGAGAAGTTTGAACAGGAATTAGGGTTCTTTTTGTGGGGAGAGGAATAGGGCCAACTATTTTTGCTCCGGTCGCAATTGCGGCATCCAATATTTTAGCAGCCGCCTCATCAATGACACGGTGGTCGTACGACTTTAATTTTACTCTAAGACGACCTGCTGGCATATATTCCTTAAGGTGCTTTTGTTAAGCAATTATCTTCGTTATTGCTCCGGCGCCAACTGTACTTCCGCCTTCGCGAATAGCAAATCTCCAACCATCTTCCATAGCTACTGGTTGAATAAGTTTTACTTTCATTTTTGCGCTATCCCCAGGCATAACCATTTCGATACCCTCAGGCAGAGTTACTTCACCTGTAATATCAGCTGTTCTGATAAAGAACTGGGGTTTATAACCTGTAAAGAAAGGAGTGTGTCTTCCTCCTTCTTCTTTAGAAAGAATGTATACTTCAGCCTCAAATTCTGTGTGTGGTTTTACCGTACCTGGTTTTGCAATTACTTGACCGCGTTCAACTTGCCCTTTTTCAATTCCTCTCAATAAAACACCCACATTGTCTCCTGCTTGTGTCTCATCAAGAGTTTTCCTGAACATTTCAAGACCAGTCACTACCGTCTTTATGGTTTCTTTTAGACCAATAATTTCAATTTCCTCGTTTACTTTTAGTTTTCCTCTTTCAACTCTTCCTGTCGCTACCGTCCCTCGTCCTTTTATTGAAAAAACATCTTCGACCGGCATGACGAAGGTTTTATCCGTATCTCTTTTTGGCTCAGGAATATATTTATCAACAGCCACCATGAGCTCTAAAATCTGTTTTTCTCCTTCTGCGTCCCCTTCATACGCCTTCAAAGCTGAACCTTTAATTATTGGAATCTCATCTCCTGGATATTCATATTTCTTGAGAAGATCGCGGATATCTGCCTCTACCAACTCTATGATTTCCGGATCATCTACTGTGTCTACTTTATTCAAGAAAACAACTATTGCGGGAACATTAACTTGGCGAGCTAAAATTACATGCTCTCTTGTTTGGGGCATAGGTCCGTCAGCTGCGGAAATGACCAGAATGGCACCGTCCATTTGTGCCGCTCCAGTAATCATGTTTTTTATGTAATCAGCGTGCCCAGGAGCATCGATGTGAGCATAGTGTCTGTTCTCTGTTTCATATTCTGAGTGATGAACGTTAATAGTAACTCCACGTTCTTTTTCTTCAGGAGCATTGTCTACATCGTAGAAATCTAAAGCTGTAGTTGGATTCCCAGATTGCTTAGAAAGAACTTTTGTAATTGCCGCCGTTAAAGTAGTTTTACCATGATCAACGTGACCAATAGTCCCGATGTTTAAATGGGGCTTTGTTCTTTCGTATTTTTGTTTTTGTCCTGCAGCCATATTTATATATTAAACAAATTAAAAAGGGCGTCAACGCCCTAACTCTATTTGAGCTCTGGGAGTATTATACCTAGGCACGAATCAAACTGTCAAGGTTTAATTTAAATAACTACTTCTTCTCCTGATCTGCGTCTATTTTCTTGCTTATCAGGGTCTCTGTAATATTCTTAGGTACTTCTTCATAATGACTTGGTTCCATATAGAAGCTGGCTCTGCCTTGAGAAATCGAGCGAAGCTTCGTGGCGTAGCCAGACATTCCAGCGAGCGGGGCTTGTGCATTAATAATAACCAGCTTTCCTTTCTTTTCCGTTCCTTGAATCTGGGCACGCTTACTCGATAAATCACCAATTATGTCTCCCATAAACTCATCTGGGGTTGAAACCTCAATCTTCATTATGGGCTCTAGAAGAACCATATCAGCATGCTTTGCCGCTTCCTCTAAAGCAAGCGATCCTGCGATTTTAAAGGCAATTTCAGATGAGTCCACATCATGAAAAGATCCGTCATATACTGCAACCTTTATATCTACCATTGGAAAACCCGTTAGTATTCCTTTCTCCATTTTTTCTCTAACCCCCTTCTCAATTGCAGGAATATACTCGGAAGGAATTGTTCCTCCTTTGATTTCTGATTTAAACTCATATCCTTCACCCCTACCTTGAGGTTCTATTCTAAGCAAACAGTGTCCATATTGTCCCCGGCCTCCAGTCTGCCTTATATATTTACCTTCACCCTTAGCTATCGTCTTTATTGTTTCCTTATACGCAACCTGAGGTGCACCTGTCCTGGCGTCAACATCAAACTCTCTTTTCATTCTGTCAACAAGTATTTCAAGCTGCAGTTCTCCCATTCCCGAAATAATAGTTTGGCCCGTCTCGTGGTCTGACTTAATCTTAAAAGTCGGATCTTCATCTGAAAGTTTTTGTAATGCGAGACCTAATCTTTCTTGGTCAGATTTTGTTGCCGGCTCAATAGCCAAAGAGATAACCGGGTCAGGAAACCTGATTGATTCAAGCAATATTGGTTGTCCAGCATCACACAGTGTGTGTCCTGTCGTCGTCTCTTTGACACCAACAGCGGCTACAATTTCTCCTGCATAAGCTTCATCAAGTAACTCACGTTGGTCTGCATGAAGAAGAACAAGTTTCCCAATTCTTTCTTGGTTTTGCTTGGTTGCATTATAAACGGTCTGCCCCGCCTGAACCGTACCTGAATAAATCCTCAGATAAACTAGACGGCCAACGTGGGGGTCTGTAACAACCTTAAAAGCTAGTGCAGAAAAAGCTTCTTCGTTCTTGCGCTCTCTTTTCTCAATTTTTCCTGTTTTTGGATTTTCCCCCTCTATGGCAGCTAAATCTATTGGGGAAGGAAGATATTCTAAAACAGCATCTAACAATAATTGTGCTGTTGCCGTACGATTATCTCCTCCCAATATTGGGAAAAACTTTCCAGCAATTACCCCCTTCCTTATCGCCTTTTTAATGTCAGCCTCTGTCAGCTTTTCTCCATCAAGATATTTCGCTAAAGCCCCGTCATCATACTCTGCCACTTTTTCTATAAGATTTTCTCTATACTTTTCAGCTTCTTCTTTCAAATCAGCAGGAATTTCTTCTTCTTTGAGTTTGCTGTCTTCTATTTTTTCATAGGTGTAAGCTTTCATTTTAATAAGATCAACTACCCCACGAAGATCGTGCTCTATACCAATCGGGATTTGAATTGGAGTTGCATTTGCACCAAGTCGGTCTTCTATTGATTTAATTGAGCCTTCAAAATCAGCCCCGATAAGATTTAGTTTGTTTAGTATGCAGATTCGCGGAACTTTATATCTGTCCGCCTGTCGCCAAACAGTCTCTGATTGACTCTCAACTCCCGTTCTTCCATCAAAAACCATTATTGCCCCATCTAAAACTCTCAAAGAACGCTCTACTTCCGCGGTAAAATCAATATGTCCTGGAGTATCAATAATATTTACCCTGTATTTGCCGTTTTCAACAGAAGAGGGAGACTTTAGCTCCCAAAAAGTGGTAATTGCGGCGGAAACAATGGTAATTCCACGTTCTCTCTCCTGCGCCATCCAGTCTGTAACAGTGGTCCCTTCATCAACGGAGCCCTGTTTATAAGTTTTTCCTGTTTCAAAAAGGATTCTTTCTGTTGTCGTTGTCTTTCCTGCATCAATATGAGCAATAATCCCAATATTTCGGATTTTATCCAATGCAACGTCTCGGTCCTTTGTGACCTCCATAACCATTGCACTTTTCTTTTTTCTTACTTCGGCTGCCATATTTATATTTTACACAAAAAATTGGAAACGCCCTGTTTCCTAGGAAAATTCTACCATTCAATTAGGCTTAAACCAACAAATTTTGTGGAGAATTACCACCTGAAATGACTGAATGCACGATTCGCTTCTGCCATTCTTTCCATGTCTTGCCTTTTCTTGACTGCCCCACCTTCACCATTGGCCGCATCTATAATCTCTGTTGCTAATTTTTCAGCGTATGTATGATAATCTGAATTTGGGCGTGCCCTCGCAGCCAAAATAAGCCAGCGAATAGCCAAAGATTCCCGTCTTAGACCCCTCACAGGCATAGGAACTTGATAAGCGGCTCCCCCAACACGCCTAGGTCGAACCTCCATTGTTGGCTTTATTGTCTCGATTGCTTTGGAAAAAACATCAACAGGATCGCTTTTTGTTTTTTCTTTAATAATCTCAAAAGCGCCGTAAACCTGTTTTTGAGCAACAGATTTCTTTCCTTCCTTCATACTCCTATTTATCAACTTTGTTATAGCTTTGTTGCCATAAATTGGATCCGGTTTAATTTCTCTTGGTTTCGCTCGTCCTCGTCTAGCCATAATTATTCATTTGCTGGCACCGCTTCTTCTGTCTCAGTCGAAACTGATGGAGCCACAACCCCTCCTTTCTTTGTTCCATAACGACTTCTTGATGTCTTTCTACCAACAACCCCACCCATATCGTATTTTCCTCTAACAATTTTATATTTAACTCCCGGTAAATCTTTAACTCTTCCCGCACGAACCATAACAATAGCGTGTTCCGCCAATTCATGTCCCTCACCCTGAATATAGGCAGTGATTTCTTGTTTATTAGAAAGTCTTACTCTCGCAACTTTTCTTAATGCGGAGTTTGGTTTTTTAGGAGTCATTGTTCTTACTTGAAGGACAACTCCTCGCTTAAACGGAGCAGATAGCTCACTAAACTTACGATCTTTTGCATTAAACCATCTTCCCAAAGCAGCCTTTTGGGTTTTCTTTTTGGTCTTTTTTCGACCTTTTCTAACTAATTGTGATGTTGTTGGCATAAGTGTTTGTTATTTTATAATTATACCTATTCTTGAGACAAGGTGGCTCTTTCCGGAGTCGTCGGAATAAGTCTTCCAATAATGACGTTTTCTTTTAGTCCCCTTAGGAAATCTTCTTTTCCCAAAAGCGATGCTTCTGTTAACACATCTGTTGTTTGTTCAAATGAAGCAGCCGACAACCAGGATTCCGTAAAGAGAGCTCGTCTTGTAATTCCTAATATAACTTGTTGGGCTGAAGCTGGTTCTCCTCCTGCAGCTAATACTTTCTCATTTTCTTCCTCGAATCTTGCTTTCTCAAGGAGCTCCCCGGGAAGAAGGTGTGTATCTCCGGAAGTGACAACTCTTACTTCATCACTCATTTTCCTAATGATTACTTCTATGTGCTTATCATTAATAGGAATTCCTTGAGATTCATAAACGCCTTGAATTTCACTTGCTAAGTATTTTTGTGCTGATCTTAGTCCTCGAACAGCCAAAATTTCTTTAATGTCTAAAGATCCAGATGCAAGTTGTGTTCCTACATCAACAAGTTGACCCTCTTCAACGGCAAGCTTGCTGGTTTTAGGGATTATGTATTCTCTTTCCTCTTTCGGTTTAGTCGCAACGGAAGTAATTGTTACTCTATTGCCTTCCTCCATTTCATCTATTTTTACCCTACCAGATATCTCAGCCAAAGGTGAGAGAATCTTTGGCGTCCTTGACTCAAAAAGCTCCTCAATCCTAGGTAAACCTTGAGTAACATCAATTCCCACTACTCCTCCTGTGTGTTTTGTTCTTAGTGTAAGCTGTGTTCCAGGCTCACCAATAGATTGTGCCGCAATCACACCAACTGGTGTTCCTACCTCAACCATCTCTTTATTAGAAAGGTCCAGACCATAACACTTAGAACACATTCCATATCTCGATAAACATGTGAGTGGAGAGCGAAGAACGACTTCCGTTACCCCAGCTTTTTCAATACTCTGTGCGTTTTCTTCATCTATAATGTCTCCCTTAGAAACAATTACCTTTTTCCCCTTGGGCGCAATAATATCCTCGACAGCCATTCTTCCAATAATTCTTTTTACAAAAGAATCTTGTCTTATTAACTTCTTTATTGTAAGTCCTTCTTCGGCACCACAATCTTCCATTCTGATCAAAACATCATGAGCAACATCAACCAACCTTCGAGTTAGGTAACCCGCGTCAGCTGTTTTTAAGGCCGTATCTGTTAACCCTTTTCTCGAACCTCTGGATGAAGTCACGTATTCGAAAACCGAAAGACCTTCTCGGAAATTACTCCTAATTGGAAGTTCGACAATCTTCCCGAGAGGATCGACAACAAGACCTCTCGCTGCAGCTAATTGTTTAACTTGATCACGCGATGTTCGTCCAACCTTTGCGTCAATAACAATTTTAAGTGTATTGTTGGGGTCAAGCATGTCCCATGTTTTGTTGGCCAAATCTTCTGTTGTTTCTATCCAAATCTCTTGAGAAAGACGCTTTTTCTCTTCCGCAGTAATCAATCCCTGAGCAAAATTCTTTTCAATTTCTGTTATTTTATTATCTGCTTCCTTCATTATTTTCCCTTTTTGAGGATGAATAGTCGCATCGGCTATTCCAAACGAAAGACCTGAGATTGTTCCGCCATAAAAGCCCAGTGTCTTTATTGCATCAATCATTTCAACCACTTCATCTTTTTTAACGGAGGTATAAGCTTTGGTAAATAGTGCCTTGATTACTGTTGCATTTGCCGACTCATTTACATAATCAAAGCCCTCAGGAAGGGTTTCATTGAAAAGAATTCTTCCAACAGTTGTTTCTATCAATTCCTCTTTTATTCTGACTGTGATTTTTTGCCTCAATCCAATTTTCTTTGCCTGCCAGGCCGTTATTGCTTCCTGTGTGTCTGTGTAAGTTGAATTATTTGGTGCAATCTTTGTATCTATTTTTGTTAAATAATAGACACCAAGCGCCATCTCCTTGCTTGCAGGAGTTGAAACAGGAGATCCATCTGCTGGTCGCAATAAATTAAACTCGGGAAGCATTAATTCTCTAGCTTCTTGAATAGCTTTCTTTGACAATGGAACATGTACCGCCATCTGATCACCATCAAAATCTGCGTTAAAGCCAGAACAAATTGCAGGGTGAATTCTTATTGCCGCACCTTCAATAAGAACCGGATAAAAAGCCTGCATAGAAAGCTTGTGAAGAGTGGGAGCACGATTTAACAAAACCGGATGGTCTTTGGTAATTTCTTCTAAAATATCGAATACTTCCGGGGGTTTCCTCTCAAGCATGTTTTTAGCACTTTTTACATTTGGTGCAATCCCTCTAGTTATCATTTCTCTCAACACGAAAGGTTTGAACATCTCCAACGCCATGTTTTTGGGTAAACCACATTGGTTAAGATTAAGCTCTGGCCCAACAATAATTACGGAACGACCCGAATAATCAACCCTTTTCCCAAGAAGATTTTGTCTAAATCTTCCCTGTTTTCCTTTAAGCATGTCTGAAAGAGATCTCAAAGGCTGTCTACCCCTACCTCTTCTTGTTGCTTTCCTTTGTGAAGCATCAATCAAAGAGTCAACAGACTCCTGAAGCATTCTTTTCTCGTTTCGCAATATAATCTCCGGTGCTGCAAGTGAAATTAGATGTTTCAGACGGTTATTTCTATTTATAACTCTTCTATAAAGATCGTTTAAATCGCTTGTCGCAAATCGGCCACCTGAGAGTTGCACCATCGGCCTTAAATCCGGAGGGAGTACTGGAACTACCTTCATTATGACCCAGGAAGGGTCAACTTTGGCTCGCCTTAGTCCATCTACCAATCTTAATCTTTTAGTGAGCTTAATATATCTAGCACTTCCTGTTTTTACTTCGTCTAGTTCTGCCCTGAGTGATACTACTAATTTTACTAAATCAACCTTTTCGATTGCCGCACGTACCGCTTCTGCTCCCATCTTCGCTTCAAAAAACTCTGTTGCTCCATGAATTGCTAATTCGTCATATTCTTCCTCACTAAGTATTGAAAGAACCTGTAAATTTTTTATAAGAGAAGTTAAATTACTAAATAATTGACCCGTTCTCTCTTGTGCCTCTGCTTCTTCTTCATTAACCGAGGCTTCTCTTTTTCTTAGGTCAAGATCTATTTCTGAAATTGTAAGAGCTAGTCTTTCTTTGTCTTTTATTTTTCCTTTGGCCTTTTCTTTTGATTCTTTCGCGTCATTTCTTACCTGTTCCTTCTGTTCTCGATAGATTTCAGCAATTTCTTTTGCTCGCTCTTTTTCAGCAATTTCTAAGTTTTTGATTGCAACTTTACGACTTTTTTCTTTTGTTTCTACAACTAAATATCTTGCAAAATATATCACTTGCTCAATTGCCCGAGGGGGAACACCCAATATTAGGGAAATCTTAGAAGGCGCACCCTTAAAGAACCAAACATGAACAACTGGAGTTGCCAAACTTATATGACCCATTCTTTCACGCCTAACTCTGGACTGAGTTACTTCAACTCCACACTTATCACAAACAACACCTTTATATCTAATCCTTTTGTATTTACCACAGTAACACTCCCAGTCTTTTACTGGACCGAAAATTCGCTCATCGAAAAGACCATCCTTTTCAGGTTTTAGAGTTCTGTAGTTTATAGTTTCCGGTTTCGTAACCTCTCCACGAGACCATTTTCTCATTTCCTCCGATGAGGCTAATCTAATGCGTAAACTCTGAAAATCGGTAAGTGTTCTTAAATCTGAAAGTGGTTCTGTCATATTATTTCGTAACCCCCTTTATTTCGGTAATGCTTTCGGTGTCATTAAGTCTTTCCTTTTCGTCAACTATTTCTTCCAACCCTTCTTTTGGGCTTTTTTGTTCTGTTGAACTATCATCACTTACTGACCTATCTCCTTTTGCCTCTAGTGAAAGCCCGAGAGCATTAAGTTCTCGTACTAACACCTTAAAGCTCTCTGGCACTGTTGCTTCAGGAATTTCAACGCCTTTTACAATTGCCTCAAAAGCTCGTGCCCTTCCCAAAATATCATCCGATTTTATTGTTAACATCTCTTGCAAAGTATAAGCTGCCCTGTGTGCCTCTAGCGCCCAAACCTCCATCTCTCCCAAACGCTGCCCACCCATTTGTGCTTTTCCTCCAAGTGGTTGTTGGGTAACAAGTGAGTAAGGTCCTGTGCTTCTTGCGTGAGTTTTGTCTTCCACCATGTGTTTCAATTTCAAAATATAGGCAATACCCACAACAGTTTCTTCACCAAAAGGTTCACCGGTTTTACCATCGCAAAGCCTCGTCTTTCCATTGATAGGAAGACCAGCTGAAGAGAGCTCCTTTTCAACAACATCTTCACCTATTCGATCAAATACAGGCAGAGCTGCCTTTTCTTCTTTTTCAAATAACGCCCACCCAAGATGTGTTTCCAAAAGTTGACCTAAATTCATACGAGACAAAATTGAAAGAGGAGAAATAATTATATCTACTGGTGTTCCATCTTTTAGATATGGCATATCTGCTATCGGTAAGATTTTGGCGATAACTCCTTTATTTCCGTGGCGACCGGCAATCTTGTCACCAACATTAATCTTTCTTATCTGAGCTACCTTAACAAAAACTTTCTTAAGAGCTCCTGGGCCCAGTTCGTCACCTTTTTCTCTATCTAAAATTTTAACGCCAACAACAGTACCTCTTTCTCCGTGAGGCACCCTAAGAGATGTATCTCTCACTTCCCTTGCTTTTTCACCAAAGATCGCTCGAAGAAGTCTTTCTTCAGCGGTTAATTCCGTTTCTCCTTTCGGAGCAATTTTCCCCACTAAAATATCGCTTGGTCCAACTTCTGCCCCAACAACAACAATCCCATCTTCAGCCAAATTTGCCAATTCTGTTTCAGCCACATTGGGGATGTCTCGAGTAAGCTCTTCTGGGCCAAGTTTTGTGTCAACAACTTCAGAATTATATTCTTCTATATGGATTGATGTTAATAAATCACTTTTCACCAATCTATCGGACACTAAAATTGCGTCTTCAAAACCATAACCCTCAAAAGAAGTGTAAGCAATAATAAGGTTTCTACCTAAAGCTAACTCCCCATCATCGATCGATGGGCCATCGGCTAAAAGATCACCTTTTTTGACCTTTTGGCCAGGATGTACGACCACTCTTTGATTGTAACTGGTGGACTGCGAAGTTCTCACAAATTTCATAAGATTGTAAACCTCCGTTTTTCCGCCATCAATTATTTCAACTTCCTCGTTTTTGTCATGATCTTCTGTTTTTTTGCTTAATTTTATTTCTATTTTGTCTGCATCAGCATACGTTACCGTTCCAGAATGACGTGCTCTGATTACCCGACCCATACCCTCGGCAATTACTTTCTCCATACCCGTTCCTACAATAGGTGATTCCGGACTGACCAGGGGTACCGCCTGACATTGCATGTTCGAACCCATGAGCGCTCTATTTCCCTCATCGTGAGCTAAAAATGGAATAAGTGATGCTGATGTTCCAACTACTTGCCTAGCGGTTATGTCGACCAAATCAACAAGTTCGACTGGCCCTTCAGAAACAGAGCCTTGAAACCTAAACGGCACCCTTTCTTCGATAATGTATCCATATCTATCTGTCGTTACACCCGAGTGGGTAATGTGGTAATTCTCTTCATCATCAGCAGAAAGATAAATTATTTTATCAATTATTTTTATTTTTGTTTTTCTATCTTTTTTAATCTTTTTTGTTTTCCTATAAGGAGTTTCGATAAAACCGAACTCATTAACTTTTGCATAAAGAGACAAATAGGTTACCAGTCCTATATTTGGACCTTCGGGCGTACGTACTGGGTCTATTCTGCCGTACTGGGAGGAGTTAACATCACGAATAGAAAATGAGGCTCTCTCCCTACTTATACCACCTGTTCCCAAAACGGAAACTCTTCGAAGATTGTCAATTTCGCTTAAAGGGTTTGTGTCGTCTAATATTGTAGATAATTGATTGCTTCGGAAAAATTCATTAAGAGAGGCGATTAGCGGCCTCGCATTAATTAAGTTCGCCGGAACAGGCCGGTCATCCGGTGAAATGAGACTCATCTTTTCCTTCACGGATCGTTCCAGCCTCAATAATCCAACCCTGAAAGCGTTTGTTTCAACTAATTCTCCTACTCTTCTAAGTCTTCTGTTAGACAAGTGGTCAATATCGTCAACTCTTCCTTCACCATTCTGAAGATTAATAAGATAACTTAGGGCACCAATTATATCCTGTCTCGTTAGTACCCAAGTTGCCTTTTCGTTAGGAAGGGTTAAGTTTAATCTTTTATTAATTTTAAAACGACCTACTCGTCCTAATTCATACCGCCTGGGCTCAAAAAACAAGTTTTCAAAAAGATTTTTTGCGTTCTCGTAAACAGCCGGTTCGCCTGGCCGCATTTTTTTATAAATCTCTATTAATGCCTCTTCTTTATTTGTCGTAGGATCCTTCTCTAAAGTTGCCGTTATATATTTATGATTTTCATCTTTGTCGGCTTCCTTAAATATTGCAAGAATTTCGCTATCTGACTCAATTCCCATGGCACGCAAAAATGCCGTTGCGACCACTTTTCTCCTTCGATCAATTCTTGCCGCAATCACATCGTTTTTCCCAACTTCAAACTCGAGCCAAGATCCATGTAAAGGACGCATTTCTGCTTTATGGAGTAAGCGACCAGAAGATCGATCAAGTTCCCCAGAAAAATATGCACCTGGAGATCTAACTAGTTGGTTTATTACGGTACGTTCAATACCATTGATAATAAATGTTCCCCTCAGTGTCATTTGGGGAATATCGCCCAAGAAAACTTCTTGTGTGGTTTTTTTGCCAGTTTTTTTGTTTGTTAGGGTGGCTGTAATTCTAAGAGGAGATGAGTAAGTTATTCCCTTTTCGGAAGCTTGTTTGACGCTTACTGAAGGATCACCTAAAAAGGTTTCGCCTAAATGAAGTTCCCAATTTTTACCGGTAAAATCACTAATTGGAGTAATTTCTGCTATTTGCCTAGCAATGCCATTTTCTAAGAAACCTCCCCACGACTCTCTTTGGACAAGTGAGAGGTCGAGTTCTGGTAATTCTCCCTCATTTTTACCGAAATCGCGACGTACGGTTTGAGCCATCAGTTATAGTTTCTAAAGCAAAAAAATTGCAAGGAAAAAGCCCAAGAAAACTTGGGACAAAGCTAGTTAGCGTACTAGTGTACGCCTAGCGTGGATTATAGCACTGTAATTTTTCTTGTCAACCCCTGTCTCTGCTTATTATTTACCGCAAATGTCTCCAAACAACAAAAAATGGAGACGCAAGCTATTTTCCTAAATATTTTCTTACATTCTCGTTATGCCCATCAAGTGTTTCTGCATAATGAATTTCTCCATCTTCATCGTGGAGGTAATACAAGTAAGAAGAATCAGTTGGATAAATCACGGCTGCAATAGATGAAAGACTTGGATTAGCGATCGGTGTGGAAGGAATTCCTGCATATTTATAAGTATTGTAAGAAGAGTTAATGCTCATATCGTCTCTTGTAAGGGCTGGCCACCAGTCACAGGTTGTTCCAACACGACAATTGGCCGTTGCCAAAGCGTATTGGACTGTCGCATCTACTTGAAGCCCCATGCCTATTTCAAGCCTATTAAAAAGAATCCCTGCAACGACAGGTCTTTCTTCATCCTTCCTTGTCTCTCTTTCAATAATCGAGGCCAAAACAATAACTTGATCTAAACTGTATTTTGAAGAATTGATATCTGCGTCCATCTGAGCACTAATTTTGCTGTCGAAAGTCGAAAGCATCTTGTTGGCAACTATTGAAGCACTTACTGTTTTTGGGAAAAGATAAGTATCGGGAAAAAGGAAACCTTCCTTGTTCGCAGTAATTGTTAAAAAATCTTGTCGAAAAACCTCGGCATCTGTTTCATTTCTTTTCAAAACACTAATATATTTTTCAACAACCTCCTCTCGCCTAAGTCCCTCAGGAATGGTCACCCACTCTTCAACAGGTCCGCTTGTTAATTGAACAACAATCTTAAATAAAGAAAAACTTGGCGCTAATAAATATTCTCCCGCTTGAATTCTTTTAGACTTAGCCATCACTTGAACATAAAGCTTGAAAGCAAAAGAGCTTTTGATAAGATTTTGGTCCGCCAGCTTATTTCCAATCTGGGAAGCAGAGTATCCTTTGGGAATTAGGAAACTTTGCAGACTTTCATTTGTTGATACCGGCTTACTGTTTTGCTTCCACCAAAAAACCCCGCTGATAATTAAAAGGGTGATTAGTAGTGTCGGAATTATGAGACGCTTCATCTACAAACTTTATACTTCTTCAAGAAGGGCACGTCGATATTTCTTAGTTTTGGAGTTATAAATGAAAATTCTTCCGCACTCACAGGTTATTTTCTCTGTTGCATCCCTCTGCTTCTCTTTTTTCCCATCCGCTAACGGTCTCCCACAACCAACACACCTGCTTTGAGAAAGAAACCACGCTTGAATTGGTGCAATCACATTTTTTAGCATTGAGCAAGTATAGCATAAACTAGGCTTGTTGGGAGTTTTACTTAGAGTCCAAGTATGCCTGTAAAATCAAAGCAGCAGAGAAAGCGTCTTCCAACTTTTTTCGTTTTTTTCTTTTTATCCCCGCCTCAAAGGATAATTTTTGAGCTTCTTGCGTCGTTAATGTTTCATCTTGAAAAGATAGGGGTAATTTAAATTGTATTTTTAGTTTTTCTCCAAACCTCTTTGATTCTTCTCCTATTTTTCCTTCAGATACACCGATTATTAATTTTTCTATTTGCTCCTCCTCGATGATCTTCCCAAGTTCCTTCACGAGGGTTTTGCTTGAAGTAAATCGGATCACCTTATAAGGCTCCGCCAATTGGGAAGTTGCCAAAGCAACTCCTACCTTTTTCTGTCCATAATCAATTGCTAATATTCGCATTTGCTTGTTCTATGGGCACTATTCTAGCCCTAATTATTAATCTTTTTGGTTTTAAGGGGTGCCCCGGAGGAACACAAGTCACAAGTGTTAAAAATGAATCGCTTTTGTCTTGTTCTAAAACCCCTATGTCTGACGGCAACACCTCAAACATTTTCTCCACTATATATTTATAAACTACACCATCATAATCAAGTTGAATTTCGTCTCCTTCATCAAGAGTTGGCAAGGTAGAAAAAATTGACAAATAATCTTCAGGGTCATAAAACTGAGGCAAGATTGAATGACCAAAAATAACCGCATTCCCGTTCTTTCCCGGCAAGGCGGTACCAGGGTACTGAACAAGGCTTCCTGACAGATCCTCTCCCCCAATTGTAACCGTTGCTTTTTTTATTCCCAACTTAGAAATAGAAATAACATAGTGAGAAATACTTGAAGTTGAAAAACTCGTGTCTTTGTTGTCAATAAACCAATTACTTGCCTTTGTATAGTCAACTTCCTCTAGGGTGACCTTTGAAGTACTTTGAACAATAGGGCTTAAAAGGGATGGATATTTCTGATTTGAAATCGACTGGTAAGAAACAATGGGGAGAACAACAGAAAATAGAATTACTATCCCTGAAATTCCAGAAATAATTGCGGCGATTCTTAAAAGTTTATTGTCCATGTTTCCGGAAGGATTTTATCACCGTTCAGCAGCAAGCTCTACTTCTATATTCTTTACAACATGCGGAAGCGTACCAAGCCATCCGGGTAATTGTGGCTTTAAATTTATCTCTGCTCTCGTAAATCCTGAGATTGAGGTCAAATAATCTTTCGCGAGAGAAGTTCTTTTACCTACGATTTCTTTGGCAATCTCATCAGGTTTCATCTCAGGCAAAAGGTTTACTTCCATGTAAACAATTAGTTCATATACTTCATCGTCCTCTCCTTCCAGTTCAAAACGCATATCAATTTGATCTTCTCTTAAAACAAATCCCGAAGGAATTTTGTCTTTTAGAACCTCTTTTGCAAAATCTGAAAGTGCTAGGTTTTCAACCACCAAACTTATTACATCCAAGGAAAGAGACAGCTTTAGGTTGTCTGCCTCATCGCCCACTTTGTTACTAAAACTCTTTGTGGAAGGAGTAGTTTCCATAGATTCTTCAATTAAATATTGGTCTTCTGAAGCTTTTTTTATTAATTCATTTTTTGCTTCTTCAAGAAGCTCCTCTATTAAATCGTTTTCTAACTCATCCATATCTTCTTCTGAAACAGCTGATATTTGGCGGCTTGACCCTCCTGAAAAATCTGATATCGCCACCGCATCAACTTCTGCCTTAGGATAATTCCCAACGGAAAAACTCTCATCTTTCGCTAAATTGTATTCCGCACCAATACCGGCTGCTTCGACCTCAACAGTATCCGTCCCAGGTGAGCTAGGCGAAAGAGCGGCAGACACCGAAGCTTCAGCTGCAAGGGCAAATTTTAAATCATTCGCAGAATATATAAAAGTACCCGCTGGAAGTTTTAACGCCTGAGCAGTTCCGTTTTGAATTGTCACACTCCCTTTGGCTGTCTCTCCAATTGTTTTTGTCCCACTAGTCGGTGTCGTTCTCTCACCCGATACGGTCGTTTCAATTATGTTTCCAGGGAGTATCCCTTTCGAAAAGTTGGAATCAGAAATATTTAAATCTACGGAAATTGTCATTTTTTCATCAAGTTTTTTAGGAGAAACATAAATAGTAACCGTTGCCTTGGGAAAGAACCACCAAGAGATAAAACCGATGAGTATGAGAAAAACAAGAAACCCGCCCCCAATGGCAAGCGTTCTCTTGCCACCCATTTTTACTTTTGGTTTTTTTGCCGAAAGAGAAGCAATATTTAGTTTCATTTTTCTAAAAATATCTAAAACAAAATTACTTTTGAATCCTCCAGGTTGTTGCGTCACCTTCTTATCTCGTATGTTCTCTATCGATTCTTTTTGTACTTCTACTTGAGCTGACTTCTCAATCGCATCGACCGCGGGCTCACGTCCCTGTGCAGAAACCACGTCTTGTCCAATCACAAACCCTACATCTTCAGGTTTTGCGGGACTTACCGCCGTGGACATAAGGTCAGGTTTCGAAGAAACCTTTTCTTCCTGTCTTTCCTCATTCTTTGATTCAAGAAAGGAAACATCAGCAATCTCCGATGCTCCAGCCAAAGATACTGCATGAACTTTTCTTTTGGGTGTAATAACCTCAATTTTAGGAGTATGAAGGAATTTTATCTTTTCATAATTACTCCAATTTGCTTTAAGTAAAGCTTGTTTTGTTTCTTCAAGCTCTCCTTCTTTTCCGTCATAAAGAAGAAATCGTGAAGGCAAATTATCTCCGTCTGCAAATCTCGTCAGACCTTCCGCTACATCATCAACCACAGATACACTTCTTGCAATATTCGCGGTACCAACCAAATTCCCCAATCTAAAAATCGAGAGTTCAATGTTTTGACTTCCAACCCCCAAAACCACACCACTGAGCGGAGACCCCTCTTCTGATTTAATCAAGTGAGCCATCACTTCCGGTAAAACAACAAAGCCTACCGGCGTTAGAGAAAGCTCTGCACAAATTTTCTTTAGAGTCTCTAAATATTCTACTTTTATCTCCCCTTTTGACACCCAAGTTGAAGATACGCCGAAGACAGTTTTTGAAGGCTCTTTCGCATCTTCCGGGAAAGAGGAAACAGCAGAAGAAAGAACTGTGTCACAAGCGCTTGTCAATTCTTCTTCAGAAGCCCACGCCGCTGGGGGGCTAACTGCAATGACCCGAGCTTTATTTTCCACAATTTCCCAAATTCCAGCCTGCACCCACTCCGGCTCTATAACCAAAGCCCAGTAATATTCAACCGATTTATCTTCTTTTGTTGATAAAAAACTTTTTAAATCCATATATATTTCACAGAACTATTATTCTGTTTTTGCGTATAGCCGCATTATCCCTGCACCAATTTTCTCTTGCCTAAATATCTTAACACGCCCAATTTCAGAAGTGGAGGAGACATGTGGACCGCCACACACTTCTTTTGAAAACCATTTGCCTTCTGGGTCGCCTACAGTATAAACCTTAACTTTTTGGTCGTATTTCTCCCCAAAAAAGGCGAGAGCGCCTTCCTTTATGGCTTTATTAAGATTAATTGCTTCAAAACTTACTGGCAAGTCTTTTTGAATTTGTTCATTTACCAAATCCTCCACTCTTTTTGTTTCATCTTCTGTCAGTTTTTGTGGGTGAGTAAAATCAAAGCGCAACCGCTCAGCCGTTATGTTAGAGCCCTTTTGCTGGACATGCTCTCCTAAAACTTTCCGAAGTGCCGCATGCAACAAATGAGTGGCTGTGTGAAGCCTGGTTACCTCGGCCGATGAATCAGCCAACCCACCCTTAAACATTCCAGCACTTGCTGTTCTGGAAAGTTCTTGATGGCTCTCCAATTTTTTGTCGAATTCCTCTCTATCTTTTTCTGTCAGCTTTTTGCCGCGCGCTTTCTGAAAAATTTCTTCAGTCACTTCATATGGAATTCCATAAGTCTGGTGAAGATCAAAGAGAAATTTCCCATCAATCTTTTGCTTATCGCTCATTCTTTTTTCAAGTTTCTTTATCCCTTGCTCAATAGTCTTTCGAAATCTTCGAAGCTCGCGTACAATCTCCTGTTCAATTTCTTCTTGATCGGCTCCCTTGAAAAATGCTGGATAGCTGTCAATCACCCTTCTTACCAAAAGCTTATACTTTTTACTATCGAAGCTTTTATCTTTAAAGCTTCGATCTTTAAGGTAAGTCTTTGTCGCACTTCGACGGAGCAACCTTCTTAAAACATATCCTTGAAGTTTGTTGCCTGGCTTAACTCCGAATTGCACCAAAAATACAGATGCCCTAATGTGATCGGCGACAGTCCTATACATCTCGTCTACTTCCTTTTCACTTCCATATTTGATATCAAAGTGTTTTTCTAGTGCTTCTATCATTGGTTTAAAAAGATCGGTTTGATAAATATCTGGATTATTATTAACTGCCGCTGTTGTTCTTTCTAATCCCCCTCCAAAATCAACATTTTTTTGGGGCAGTTCTTCTAAAGACCCGTCCTTTTTTTTGATGTATTCAATAAAAACTGAATTGCCAATTTCCAAAAATCTTCCGCATCCACAGTTCGGGTGACATTCTTTCCCATATTTTGGATCGTGTTTAACCTGGGTAAATTCAAAGAATATTTCTGAGTCGGGACCCCCGATTTCACCAACCGGCATTTTATCTGGTGGGCCTGAGCGAGACCACCAGTTTTCCTTCACTCCATAAAAATGGATTCGCTCTTTGGGTACTCCGATTTTTTCCCAAATTTTGACTGATTCTTCATCTTTTGGAACTTCTTTTGTTCCTTCAAAAACACTTACCCAAAGTTTTTCCTTGGGAAGACTTAATTCTTTTGTCAAAAACTCCCAGAACCATACAAGTTGCTCCTCTTTAAAATAGTCTCCTAACGACCAATTCCCCAACATTTCAAAAAACGTTGTGTGGCGATTGTCTCCCACCTTATCCATATCCTCTAATCTTAAGCAGGGCTGGGAGTTAACTAATCGTTTGCCCTCGGGATGAGGATCTCCAGTTAAATATGGGACAAGTTGCTGCATCCCCGAGGACGTAAAAAGAGTGGTGGGATCATCGGTGGGCACAAGAGGTGCCGGGCTAATTTCTTTGTGGTTTTTTGGTGTTAATTTAAAGAAATTTATATATTTTTTACGAACTTCATCTGAGGTCATGCCCAAATTATATCGTTTATTGTTAGCCTTATCTAGACAATAAGTTTAACGCACCTTATAATGGTGTCCATGCGAGAAAGAATGCTGGGAAATGACTCGGTTGACAGAGTCGACGAAAGGGAAGAAAAACTAAGACAATTAAATATTGGATACCTGAGAGGAGAAATCTCTCTTGAAGATTACTTTCAAGGTTGCCGCGAAAATGAAAACCGTATCGATTTCAGACGCATCGTTGCATGGCAAAGCCGCCGGGCAAGAGAGGGAAAAATCGAGGACAAAAAAAGAAGAATTAAAAATTTCGCTAGAAAAGTACTCAAACTTCCCTAGGCTCCTTAGAGGGCTCTCGAAAAGCCTGACCATGAGATTTCATCTTCTTATTTCTTCTCAAAATTTCCATTACTCCCGTTAATTTTTCGGGGCGAATTAGACCTCCACCTAAAATGGCATCCTCTAAAATACTATTTAATCTTTTTAATGCTCGTCTGAGATCAATGATTATTAATATTACCTGGGCTCCAACAATAACAAGAAGCGTTGTTAATGAAACAACCACTGCAATTAAAAGCTTTTGAACAGGGTCCATAATTATTATTCCAAGTCTGGATATATTTTACGACGAATTGTTGTTTCTTTACCAGACCTTGAAACAGCTTTAACTACTATCTCCTCTGTTCCTTCGAATATTTCGATTTCCGCTTTAAAGCTTCCATCCTCCTCAACGAGTATTGGCTGGTTATTTATTTTTATAGTTGCATCTTGGTCTGTTTTTCCCGACACGATTAAATTTTTCTGTTTAATAACCTGTTCTTCTTGTGGCTCATCTACCACTAGTTTTGGCGGGCTAACAAAGCTTGAGTATTGAAAACCAAGATACCCCAAAACAGCAATGGCAATAACTGCAATCCCAATAACAAATGTCAATTTTGGGCTCCATACAAACTTCTTTGCAACATCTGGTTTTGGGTTAACTGGAAGGACTCTTGGCGGGTAGTCTCGCCTTAAGAATGCAACCGCCTGTCTTTCGTCAAGCTTCAAATACTTGGAAATTTTCTTCACAAAACCAATAACAACAGGGTATTCCGGCAAAGTCTCCCAATTTTCTTTTTCAATAGAAACAACAAACTCTTCTTTAATTTTTGTCTCTTTCGCAATTTTATCCTGCGAAAATCTTTTTTTGATACGAGCCTCTTTTATAAAAATGCCGATTGTCTTCATCTTAAATATTTACTTTATGTGGCAGGTTGTCCTCCCGGAGGTGGGGCCGATAAAAATTCTTCTGGACTCTGAATTAAAACATCCCTGGGCTTCGATCCTTCTGCCGGCCCTATCGCACCGGCCGCTTCTAATTGATCAATAATTCTTGCCGCCCTAGCATACCCTATTGACAGCCTTCTTTGAAGAAGAGAAGCCGACGCCCTATCATACTGACAAATAACTTCAACTGCGCTTTTAAACAACTCATCTAGTTCCTCATCAACTCCAGGAATAACAGTTGTGCCCGGTTTTGGCATCGAAACAACTTCCTCAGTATACTGAGGTTCAACGCCCTGGTTTTTAAGGAAAGAAACAAGGTCAGTAGTTTCTTTGTCTGATACAAATGCTCCTTGAATTCTTATCGGCTTCGCTTGATCAGGTGGCAAATAGAGCATGTCTCCTTTTCCTAATAATTTTTCTGCCCCCTGCATATCAAGTATTACCCTTGAGTCAACCTGCGAAGAAACCGCAAAAGCAATTCTGCAAGGAATATTAGCCTTAATAAGTCCCGTGATAACGTCAACCGATGGTCTTTGAGTTGAAAGAATCATATGAATTCCAGTAGCTCGACTCATCTGGGCAATTCTAGTTATTGCATCTTCTACTTCAACCGGGGAAAAAAGCATAATATCAGCAAGTTCATCAATAACAACAACAATATGTGGAAGCGCCTGAAACCCAGACATTTCATTATAAGTAGTCATATTTCTAACTCCTGCTTGGGCAAATAATTTATAACGCCTGTCCATTTCCGAAAGAACCCACCTCAGGGCAGAAATTACTTTCTTCGGATCAACAATCACGGGAGACAAAAGGTGTGGAATACCATTATAGCCAGTAAGTTCGACTCTCTTCGGATCTACCATAATCAGCTTCACCTCTGAAGGTGCGGCTCGAAAAAGAAGAGTTGAGAGAAAAGTATTAATACAAACACTTTTACCGGAGCCTGTTTGTCCTGCAATAAGAATGTGCGGCATAAGGGCAAGATCGGCTACCAAAGATTTCCCGGAAACATCCAAACCCAAAGCTAAAGTTAATTTCGAATTCGCCTCTCGCATGGAATCTGCCTGAAGCATTTTTTTCAAAGGAACAAACTCCGGACTTCTATTGGGCAACTCAATTCCAACCAGAGAGCGTCCAGGAATAGGCGCTTCAATTCTTATTGTTCCAGTTGGAGCGGCGAGAGCCAAAGCTAAATCACGCTCCAAGGAGGTAATTTTTGATAATTTTGTCCCAAGAGCAACCTCAAGAGCATATTGGGTTACAGCCGGTCCAAGATTTACCTCAACAACACGAGCCGTTATTCCAAAAGACTCTAATGTTTGCTCAATAATGTGTGCATTGCCCTTTATATCGCCCCTATCAGCCTTGCCTATTTGTGTTTCTGACAAAATGTTTAAAGAAGGATGTTTCCACACTTTATTTTCGCCGGGAATATTACTTACTAATTTTGGCTCCAAAACCTCTTGTGCTGCATCTCTCCCTGGAGTTCTTGCAGAAGCTGTCGATGTTGCCTGACTCCCAGACACTTTTAATTTCCTTTTTGCTAAACTCTCAGCTCTCCTTATTGCCTTATCTCCAACCAAGTAGCGCCTTATCTGAGCCAGTAAAACCCCAAAAAAAGTGACCACCTGGTCGACTGATGTATTAAAAAGAATAATGAGACCGATTATGCCTGTTCCTAAAAGAACAATGAAGGCACCAACTGATGTGATAAGAGTTGCTACTCCGTCCCAAGAAAACTTACCCAAAATTCCAGCTCTTGTTATCGTTAGTGTTGATATAAAAAACAAAAGGCTTCCAACCAAAACGTTTGCCTGAGCAAAAGGGATTTTAAATTTAGTTAAAAGAAAACCTGCAGATAATAAAACAAACGGTAAAAATATTGTTGTCCAAGAGAGATAAGAGACCAAAAAATCGTTTAGTTTCACCAAAACAACTCCTTGTCTGGCAAAAGAAACGATAATTAAACCCGCCAAAGAGAAAAAAAATATCTGGCCAATAGAATGAATCGTTCCTTTTTTAAGTTTTAACTTGAAAGAGCTTTTTGCTCGTTTTTTATGCTTCCTTTTAGCCATAAATACATTATATGCCACCCATACTATCTTGTCTAAAACCGTGCTGATCTTAACAATTAAGCTTCGACCACAACTGGAAGAATCATGGGCCTACGACCTGTTTGTCTGAAGAAATACTTTTCTAAGAAGTCGATAGTAATACGTCTCACAACATGTCTATCGAGACGTTCTTTTTTCTCCAATTCTCTTACAAGAAGATTTGCTGATTCAGCTAAAAAATCTTTTTCTTGCTTTTCAAACACGAAGCCACGACTTATCACTTCTGGGCTGGCAATGAGCTTATTGCCCAACCTATCTAATTGAAGAAGAACAATAGCAACCCCATCCCTCGCCAGTTTCTTTCTATCTCTTAACACCACATTGCCAACATCTCCGACCCCTAATCCATCTACCAAAACACTTTTTACGTCGATTTTCCCTGCACGCACTCCTCTAGCATTATTAAACTCAATAATATCTCCAGGCATAAGCTCAAATGTTGCTTCTGATGCAGCGCCCATACTAATCGCAATATTTTTATATTCCCGCATATGCCTTATAGTTCCACCGATGGGGATATAATATTTCGGTTTCAGGAGCGCAAAAAGCATTTTAATATCCTCTCGGCAACCATGCCCCGAAACATGGAGATCTTCTTGCATTTCGTAATAATGCACATCTACGCCAATCTCAATTAATCTATCTACCACTCCATCAACATTCGCCTTTGATCCTGGTGGGGCTGGATCAGAAGAAAAGATTACAGCATCGCCCTCACCTATTGACAAGAAATCGTGTTCTGCGTTAGCCACTCTATAAAGAGCACTGCCAGGCTGACCGTAACTTCCAGAAATAATATACATGATTTTTTGCTTCGATATCTTCCCTGCTTTTTTGAAGGGTACTACTAAATTCTCAGGAGCGTGCAAATATCCGAGGTCTTTTGCAATTTGCGCTTTCGCTTCAGTTGAACGACCAACAAAAACAACTTTGCGATTTAACATCTTGGCTACATTTATTGCTTGCTGCATTCTTGAAATATTCGAAGAAATTGTGGTAAAAAAAATTTGACCTTTTACGTCTCTTGCAATCTGTCCCACTTGTGTTTCTATCTCTTTTTCGCTTTGTGTGTAGCCTGGAGTCGTTGCGCCTAAACAATCAGAGGCTACTGCCAAAACCCCCGAAGAAGCCAGTGTAGCAGCTCTAGCTATATCAAAAGGCTTTCCATCAACAGGCGTCCAATCAAACTTGTAATCAGCAACATGGAAGATGCTCCCTTCTGGTGTATCTATGGCAAAGCCAACACCATCTGGAACTGAATGGGAAACCCTGAACATTTGTATTTTAAAAACACCTAGCGACAAAGTATCTTTGTCTGGATCGATAACATTAATTTTTACCCCCTTCATTTTGTGATCGGAGAATTTGTCTTGAATAAATCCTGCAACTAGCTTTGTAGCATAAATAGGGGCCTGGACATCTTTAAGAAGAAATGGCAATGCGCCAAGATGGTCTTCATGTCCATGGGAAATTAGTATTCCTCGAAGTTTGTGTTTGTTTTTTACAATGTAACTAAAATCCGGAATCACTAAGTCAACCCCATACATTTCGGCTTCTGGGAAACCTATTCCACAATCAACAATAATCATATCGTTCCCATATTCGTAAACGTATAAATTTTCTGTTACGTCAGTTGTCCCCGAAAGGGCAATAAATTTTAGGCCTGCCATCGTATATTAATAATCCTATATCAACTCCATTTGTTCAACCTCAGTTTGTACAACTTCCGTTTGCTCAACTTCAGTTAATATATCAGGAATCTTACCAAAGTCATCAATCGTTCTTCTTTTGACCTCTCCATTCCTCAAACCCGCCGCTGGATGATACATTGGAATGATTGTTATTTTACGCTTCTTCCAATCTATTAATTTTTTCTTTCCATGCACATCACTTATTCTTACGCCCGGAATAAATTTCGCCATGGAAAACCGACCTAGTGTGACAATAATTTTCGGTTTTATTATATCAATCATCTCGTCTATATATGGCCCGAAGGCAGCAATCTCTTCGGGCAACGGATCTCTATTCTCAGGGGGTCTATAGTTAACCACATTTGTAATGAATACTGATTCTCGAGGTAGTTTGATCGAATGAAGTAATTGGTCTAAAAACTTGCCTGCATTTCCAACAAATGGCTCCCCCTTCTGATCTTCCCAATACCCAGGTCCTTCGCCAATAAACATAATTTCTGCCGCAGGATTACCTGTTCCAAATACCAAGTTTGCTGCCTCTTCCTGAAGCGGAAGTGTTTTGTCTGCCTTCATTTTTATATACAATTCTTTTAACTTTTTTGTTTTTATTTCTTTTGTCATTTAACTTTGTACTTCTTACTGAGGTAAATATTCCTTAATATTTTCTGATGTTATTTTATAAGCCTGACCCTTCCCTTCAACAATTAATTTTGCGATTTTTCTAACAATTCCTTCAATTGTTCTTTCCAATGTTCTTATTCCAGCGTCATAACCAATAGGTCGAACAATTAGCGCCCAAGCATTTTCTTCAATGGTCAAAGCTCTTTCGTCTACGCCTGATTCCTTTAATACTTTGGGAAGCATGTATTTTCTTCCAATAATAATCTTTTCTGCGTCTGTATATGAAGGCATGGAAATAGGCTCCAGTCTATCTAAAACAGCGGTCGAAATATTGGTAGTATTGTTGGCCGTGGCAATAAACAAAACCTCAGATAGATCAACCGGATAATCAACATAATGATCAATAAAAGCATGATTTTGTTCAGGGTCAAGAAGTTCAACCAAAACTCCCATTATTGAAGCTCGCCCAGCATCAGTAACCCTGTCTATTTCATCAAGCAGAATAACCGTATTTTTACTCTGGGAAGAAATAAGCGCCTTAATTATTTTCCCTGGCTCTGCCTCTGGATGCATTCTTGATTGACCCCTTAAATCTAGAGCATCGCCCATTCCTCCAAAAGGAATTCTCGCAAGTCGTCTACCTAAAGCTTGAGAAATAGAGTCTGCTATTGTGGTTTTCCCTGTACCCACAAGACCAACAAAACACAATATCGGCGCTCTCATAATGTCTTCTCCTTCTCCTTTTTCTTGCTTTAGCTTCATTGTTGAAATATATTCTAAAATTCTCTCTTTAATCTCATCTAGCCCATGGTGGTTTTTATCAAGAATTTCTCTAGCTCGCTCCAAATCTAGAATGTCCTTTGTTTTCTTGCTCCAAGGAATCGAAGCAATCCATTCTATGTAGCGGCCAATTCTATCGTATTCTGGCAGGAAAGTCGGTGAGTTGGTAAGTTTTACTAATTGGTCCAAACGAATCATTATTCCTTCTTTAAGTTTTTCAGGAAGAGATAAGGCATTAACTTTTTCTTTGAGGCTAACTAATTCCTGGCCGGCAGAGTCCATATTTTGATTTCCTTACTAAAATGTATCACGAAGTGGCAACTATTTAGAAGTTTTTCTTTTTTTCCTCTAAATATCTACTAGTCGGAAAGTGTGGCCCTGAGGATTTCCTATTCGTTGTTCCTCCTCTTTGAAAAGACCTCTTTCGGTCAAAATCTTTATTTGGCTTTCTATAAGGAGGTTTGCTATCTGATTTTTTATCCTTGTCGCCATCAAGTAACATTGAAAGGTTAATTCTGCCTAGATTATCAATTTCTTTAACTCTAACCTGAACTTTATCGCCTATTTTAACTATATCTGAAGGATCTTTAACAAAATCTTTACTCATGTCCGAGACGTGAACCAGCCCATCTTTACCAGGCAAGACTTCAACAAAGGCACCAAATTGCTGAATCCTTTTGACCTCTCCCTCATAAATCTCACCTGCAGCGACCTCTTTTGTTAGGCCCTCAATCATTTCTATAGCAGCTGCTACTTCCTCCTCCTTCGTACCTGAAAGACTCACGCTTCCGTCATCTTCAACATCCACTTGTGCACCAGTTTCTGCAATTATCTTTCTTATCATCTTGCCTCCTGGACCAATGATTTCCCCTATTTTCGCTGGATCGATTTTAATTACCTTTATTTTTGGAGCATATGTAGATACTTTTTCGCGTGATTCAGAAAGCGCCTTAAGCATTACTTCTAAGATTTTTAATCTTGCTTCTTTGGCTTGTTTGAAAGCTTTCTCAAGAATTGAAGCTGTTAACTTCAATGTTTTAACATCGAGCTGTAAAGCGGTTATGCCTTCTTTTGTTCCGGCTACTTTAAAATCCATATCTCCATTCCCATCTTCCATTCCCACAATATCTGTTAAAACCACGCTTTTCTTTTCGTTTTCAATTACCAAGCCCATGGCAATACCCGCGACTGGTGCTTTTATAGGAACACCCGCATCCATTAGGGATAGGGTAGATCCACAAGTCGAAGCCATTGAGCTTGAACCATTTGAGCCTAATATTTCTGTAGCAACGCGAATTGTGTATGGAAAATCCTCTTTGGAAGGAATTACTGGCAGTAATGCATTTTCAGCCAATGCTCCATGCCCAACTTCTCTTCTTGAAGGATAGCCAATTCTTCCTGTTTCACCAACTGAAAATGGGGGCATTGAGTAATGATGTATATATCTTTTTGATTCTTCTCCTTCAGCTGATTCAAGTAGTTGCTCTAAGGATGAGGACCCCAGCGTAGCAATTGAAAGTGCTTGAGTTTGTCCCCTATTAAAAAGAGCTGAACCGTGTGTTCTAGGAAGAATTCCCACCTCAGCAGAAAGATCTCTAAGTTCTTCTGGCTTTCTACCATCAGGTCTTTTGCCTGAAAGAATCATTTTTTTAACTTCTGCTGTGAACAGTTCTTCAAAAATCTCACCATATTTCTCTTTTTCCATCTCATCGGCTGAATCCATAATGGCTTTTTTGGCTGCATTAAGGTCAGAGTAGCCAGCTTTCATGACCGACATGTTTTTTATTAAATCTTTTATCTTATCGCTGGCTAGTTTTTCAATTTTCTTTTCTAGTGTTAAGTCTTTCTTCTCTTCTAATAAAACATCTTTCTTCCTTCCAACTGCTTTAGCAAAATCATCAATTAAGGTGATTACTTTTTTGCTTTCTTTTTGAATAAATTCAATTCCCTCAATCATTTTCTTTTCTGAAACTTCATTGCTTTTTGCTTCGATCATCACAATTGCATCTTTTGTTACCGAAGCAACCAGTTCCATCTCTGATGTTGGGAGATCAGATCTCACAGGATTAACAATAAATTTGCCATCTTTTAGTCCAGCTTTTAACATTGATACTGGTCCATTCCAAGGAATTGAAGAACTTGCTAATGCCGCAGAAACAGCCAATCCTGCTACCATGTCAGGCGTACTTTCCAAATCTACGGAGAGTACTGTAATAATTACTTGTACTTCTTTTTTGTAATTCTTTGGGAACAAAGGTCTAATCGACCTATCAATAAGCCTAGCAACTAATACGTCTTCATCGGTAGGCCTACCATCTCGCTTTACCCAGCGACTTCCCTTAATTCTTCCACCAGCGTATAGCTTCTTTTGGTATTCAACAAAAAGAGGGAAATATCCAATACTTTCTTTTAGTTCAGAAGCAACTACTGTTGCCAACACAACAGTTTCGCCATGAGTAGCCAAAACTGCGGAACTCGCATGTTGTGCAAGTTGTCCTGTTGAAAGGGTCAGTTTTCTACCACCCAAATCAATACTTTTTTCGATTTTTTTCATTTAATATTTTTTACTTTTTTAAATCTAATTCTTCTAGGAGGCTTCTGTATCGTTTTTCATCACGATCGCGAAGATAAGTCAATAATCTTCTTCTTTTTGCCACCATAGAAAGAAGTCCTCTTCTTGAATGAACATCTTTTTTATGATTCTTAAGGTGGTCAGCCAATTTATCTATTTGTACGGAGAGTAGTGCTACTTGAATTTCTGGAGAACCAGTATCGCTTTTCTCTCGGGCAAATTTTTTTACAATTTTTTGTTTGTCTTCTTTTGATAGTGCCATAAGCGTCATGAAAAACTGAGTAATCCCCTTAACCAAAGGTGGCGGGAGAACCCGGTTTTACATCAGGGATTATGATATCACGAAAATATTTCCTTGACAACCCAGAAGGATTTTCAGCTAATTGATGTCCCTTTATATATTTTTGGTTCTAGCCAATCCTTTGGGGCTTTTTTCTTTTCTTCAACAACCTTTTCCCCTGGAATAGACCCTGGAGGAAAAGCCTCTCTTTGGTGAGAAAACTTTTGCTTCCTTACTCCACCAACTCTCATTAAATCAGCAACTGCTTGAAAAGTGTTGGCCACAACCTCAGAACTAGAAAATTTATTACTTCCTTCTTCTATTCCTGCCAGTAGGTTTGTTGCAACATCAACATCTAAGACAAAACCACTTTCTTTGATTAAATCGGCTACAATCTCCGAACAAGAAGAGGCTGGTCTCGCAAACGACATAATACTTTTCTCGGGTGAAATAGGCAAAGCCCTGGTTCCAATATGTATCATCTTTGCTCCAATTAACTCTTTTGAGGAAATAACAGCAGGAAAATGCGATTTGTTTGCCCCCCCAATTAATATAACTACATCCGCTGAAACACCAGAATAACTAAGATTTGCTTGCTCCTTTAAGGGAGAGGGAAAGCCCGGTTTAGGTATGATAGTGAGCCTAAATTCGGAACTCTCAATATCATAACTTACTCTCTCTATATTTTCTGCCGGGTAATCAACTAGTCTCACCACCAAGTTCTTGTTTCCAAGTTCCTGGGTTATTTTATTAACACCAACTAGCCTATTAAACTCAACAACCATTGGCGAAGGACAAGAAATTGAGACGTCCTTTTTCTCTCTTAAGCTCAAATACAAAGAAAGACCTGCAGCAACTTGATCAAAGAAAGGTTTTGTTGGCAATAAGATAAGCACCGAGTTGGCAGAATTTATTATTGACCCAAAGGAATTATCCATATATTTAATAGGGCAATTTACTGTTTGACGGATACTAACATATCCCCTTTTTCAAAATCAAGTTGCGGACTTAAAATGACTCCAAATTCCTCACCCTCTTTAGCCTCCTGAATGGTACTTTTTTCTTTCCGTAATGAAACTACCCTTGCCTTACCCAACTCACTATCTTTTCGCATTAATACAGCTGTGTCTTTCATGCTAATCTTTCCTGAAATAACCTTACATCCCGCCACTTTCTTATTATTAAAAGGAAAGGAATCCACAATTTCTGCTTTGCCTAGTATTACCGATTGCCCTTCTTTAATTAGCTCTTCTAATCTTTCGAGAAGTTTGTAAATAATGTCAAAAGTTTCTATTTTCACTCCTTCTGTGTCTGCTAGTTTCTTAACAGAAAGAGCTGTTTTTACCTCAAAACCAAAAATGTAAGCTGCCCCCGCTGATTTTGCAAAAAAGACGTCGGACTCGTTAATTGGCCCAACCCCAGAAGAAACAGCTATTGCATCCGCTGGTAAATTTAATAAAAGTGCCTCTAGTGCCCCTGCGCTTTCAGCCTTAAAAACGGCTGGTAGTTGTTCCTCTTTTACCAAAAAAGGCTTTGCTCCCATTCTTTTTTCTTCCTTTATTGTTTTGCTTCCAGTTGCAAGTCTCACTTGCGATCCTATAAGCGGGAGCTCTTTGAAACCCAATATTAACCCCGGCTCTCCAGGGAAAATCTTCTTCATAGGCTTTCCTTCCTTGTCAAACAAGCCTTTTATCCTACAGCCAGTTTCATCTGTTGAAATTTCGTCTCGCACAGAGAGTGTTCCATTTCTTACAACAACTGAGACAAGTGAGCCCCTTGCATCTTTGTTTGTCTCGATAACAACCGCTTCCAAATCTGCTTTTTCATCCGCCTTAATCTCGTTGACTTCAGAAACCAAAAGAATCATCTCCAGAAGTTCATTTATTCCTTTGTTTTCTTTTGACGAGAGAAGTACCAACGGAGTATCTCCCCCTCTTCCTTCAAACAAAATACCCTCTGTCTCAATCTGTCCTTTTACACTTTCTATGGAAGCGGAGGAAATATCGATCTTAGTAATAGCAACAATGAAGGGGATTTCCGCTTTTTTTATATAATCAATTGCTTCTTTTGTTTGAGGCTTGACTCCATCATCTGCTGCAACTACCAATATGGCGATATCAGCCAATTTTGCACCCCTAGAACGCATTTGAGCAAAGGCGGCGTGTCCAGGAGTATCAATAAAAGTAATTTTTTTTCCTTCTTTCGTCGTTATCATAGAAGCCCCAATACCTTGAGTAATTCCGCCAGTTTCTTTTTTTGCTACAGAAGTCTTCCTTATAACATCAAGAAGTGTTGTTTTCCCATGATCTACATGGCCTAGAACTGTAACTATTGGTTGTCGAGATTTTTCCATATATTAATTCTTTTCTTAATTCAATTGGCGGCAATTTGTACCCAAGTAAAGTTTTCATTTTAACTTTTCTTCGATGCCACTTTTTTCTTTTTTCCCACTTGTTTTGTTTTTACTTCTTTTTCTTGACTGTCAATATCTTCATCCTTTTTAACAATCTTTTTTGTTTTCGTCTTTTTAACTTTAGTTTTTTTTCTTTTGATAGTCTTTTTCACTCCCGCATAATGTTCTATTTCTATTCTCCAGCCTGTCAATTTTGATGCAAGCCTCACATTTTGACCATCCTTTCCAATGGCCAAAGAAAGTTGATCTTCTGGTGCTTCAACTTGTGCTGTTTCTTCTTTTTTATTTAAAGTAACACTCAAACCCTCCGCTGGTGAAAGTGCCGCCTCGATTAACTCTTCAGTCTTATCGCTCCAAGGGATAATATCAATTCGCTCTCCTCCTAGCTCATTTGTTGCTGCTTGTACCCTGATTCCCTTTTGCCCGACACAAGAGCCGACAGGATCAACTCCCGATTGTGTTGAAAGAACGGCAATTTTTGTTCTTGTTCCAGCTTCTCGCGCAATAGCTTTTATTTCGACGCTGCCCGAAGAAACTTCTGGAACTTCTCGCGCAAAAAGCTTTTTAACAAATTCCGGGTCAGCTCGAGAAAGAATAATTTGTTTACCTTTCGGTGTTTCAACAATATCCTTCATAAGAAATGTAAGTCTTTGATTAGCAGACAGTCGTTCATTTGGAGCTCTCTCGCTTGCCGGCATCACTCCTTCTGAGCGACCCAAATCTATTCTCACATCGGGGCCATCAAAACGTAAGATCATCCCTGAAATCAAAGTGCCAACTCTCCCTGAAAACTCATCCATAATTGAATCTTTTTCTGCTTCTCTTATTCTCTGGTGAATTACTTGTTTGGCAGTTTGAGCAGCAATCCGCCCAAAACCTGGTGGTGTTACATCTTTTTTTTCTTTAGGTTTTCCTTCTGGCCAAGCAAAAATTTTTGCCTCACCGCTTACTGAATTAAGCTCGACATCATATTCTATTTCTTCTTCTTCTCCCTCCGTTTCTTTTACATCACGCTTATATGCTGCAACTATCGCTTGTTTAATTGTCTCTAGTATCACATCTGCATCAAGCCCTCTCTCAGTCGAGATGGCTTTTAAAGCCTGCGCAAATTCAGTTCTAGGTGTTTGTACCATAATCTAAAAAAAAGGGCGGGCTAATATCCCACCATTTCTTCCTCTCTATTCTGCTGATATTTTAACCCAGAAGAAAAGCTAAGTCAATTGTGCTAAGATTTTGCTAATGGAAGGTGTTGAAGCTTCATTAAAAACACAATTAAAAGAAGCCAGAACGGCTCTTCTTGGAAAAGAGCTCGATATACAAAACGGAGAAACATTTAGGCTCTCCTGGTCTAATCTTGGATATGGATCTTGTATTATTGGATCAAGGCGTGAAAAACAAAAAAGGGATTCTTCAGCCCACGTAAATTTAGTTGATATTCCATCAGACCCTGAAGGGCCAAAACTTTCTCTCCAGCTTGCAGTTGATGGTTGGGTAAATGTGATGAACAAAGGCAATAAGTCTTTGAAACTATCTCTTTCATACCCAGATGAAGATCACTTTAGATACGTTTATACCAAGGATTTTACCCACAAAGAGGCCGACGTTAAAGGAATTGCTGTTCTCCAACCTGGGGAAATGATAACCACAAAACACGAAGGAAGCCTTTTCAAGGCCGAATGGGAAGTGGGTAATAAAAAAGTAGAATTAGGAATAAGAGGGGTCTCTATTGTTTTGCCCATTGGTACAGAGCAAGGAATTGCCATCAACTATAAATTAGGAAACATTTCTTAGAGCCCCTTCTTTCTCATTTTTTCTATTGTCTTTTTTTGTTCTCTCGTTAACTTATCAGGAACAGCGACAATCACACGCACGTATTCGTCTCCTCTTCCTCTCCCTCTTAACCGAGGTGCCCCTTTACCCCGAAGACGAATCATTGTTCCTGACTGCGTTCCTGCCTTGATGCGAATTTTTGCATCCCCGTCAATTGTCGCCACCTCAACTGCGCCACCCAAGGAAGCCAAAGAATAAGGAATTACTAATTTTACAAAAATATTCTCCCCATCCCTTTCAAAAACTTTGTGGGGCCTGACATTAACTGAAAGAATGAAATCGTTGAAATTTATTCTTAAACCTTCGTCTATACCAGCCGGAATTTTTATTTTCTTCTTTTTGCCTTCTATTTCTACCTCTTTCTCTACCCCCTCAACGGCTTCCATAAAATCTATCGTAACCGAGTAGCGAGGCTTTCTTGGTCCTCCAAAGGAAGCGCCGCCTCCAAAAAATTGAGAAAATATTTCAAATGGATCACCAAAATCGAAGCCAGAAAAGGGACTCCCTCCTGTATTTGTATAAGTATATGTAAATGGACCCTGCCTACCTGTTTGGCCAAAAGGAGAGCCAGCTCGTCCAGGGCCCCCCGGCATACCTCCTGGAGAAAAAGCGGCATGTCCAAATTGGTCATATGCTTGTTTCTTTTCGGGATCGGAAAGTATCTGGTACGCTGCATTTACTTCCTTGAAGCGTTTTTCGGCAGTTTCTTTGTTATCTTTATGTTTATCAGGATGCCACTCAAGAGCCTGTTTACGATAGGCTTTTTTAATTTCATCTTGAGAGGCTCCTTTGGAGACTCCCAAAATATCATAATAATCTGATTTTGCTGCCATAACTTAATATTATCTCTTTTCTTAAAAAATTATTTATCCGAAGATTATCCCAATCCTGTTTTAAAAATACAGTCCAATATTTCCATTTGTTTCTCTAAAACTCTCTCTGAACCTGGCACCAATCGAAAAGCTTCATTTATTATCTCTTCCGGCTCGTCGCAAAAAGAGGGGATCCTGTTTACTTCCCTCCATCTATCAACCTTTTCATCAAATTTGATAAGAAGGTCTCTATCTTTCGAGGTTAATATTTGCGTAGCTATATCGTCGGAGGCAAGAACTTTTTGAAGTTTTTCTATGCTAATCGACACAACTTTTATTCAACTATTTCTCCCTCTTCAACTTCCCCGTCTTTTTCTTCTTTTGCGTCTTTTTTCTTCGATCCTTTACTCTCATCTTTTTTGCCCTCTTTCTGTTCACCAGTTTCAGGAGAACCTTGTGCGTCATACATAGCCTGACCTATTTTTTGAAGCTCTTCTGACAATTCCTGTGTTTTCTTTTCAAGCTCCTCTTTATCTCCCTTGTCCATAATGTCTTTCAAGGACTTTATCTTTTCCTCAACTTTTTCCTTAACATCTTTTTTTACTTTATCACCAGCATCTTTTAATGCTTTTTCCGCAGTGGCAACCATTGCATCAGCTTGATTTTTTGCTTTAATTTGTTCCGCCTTTTTCTCGTCTTCTTCTTTGTGTTTCTCTGCCTCATCTTGCATTCTTTTGACCTCATCGTCACTTAAACCAATTGCCCCCGTTATTGTTATGTTTTGGCTTTTGTCCGTAGCCTTGTCCTTTGCAGTAACCTTTAAAATTCCAGAAGCGTCTATGTCAAACGAAACTTCTACCTGCGGAACCCCTCGGGGTGCTGGGGGAATGCCGTCTAAAATAAACCTCCCTAAACTCTTATTGTCGGCTACCATTGGCCGTTCACCTTGGGTTATATGAATATCAACTTGGGTTTGATTGTCAGCCGCAGTTGAAAAAACTTCGGTTTTACTTGTAGGAACAGTTGTGTTTCTAGGAATCATGGGCGTGGCGACATTTCCTAGAGTTTCAATTGCCAAGGTTAAAGGAGTTACATCTAAGAGAAGAATGTCTTTTACTTCTCCCCCTAAAACTCCCGCTTGAATTGCCGCCCCTACAGCAACAACCTCGTCTGGGTTAACAGATTTATTTGGCTCTTTCCCAAAATATTCTTTAACCAAATCAATTATCTTTGGCATTCTGGTCATTCCGCCAACCATGATAACTTCGTCTATCTTGTGTGGATCAAGCTTTGCGTCCTTAAAACAGGCCTCAACCGGCTTCATTGTTCTTTCAATTAAATCTTCAACCAAACTCTCAAATTTTGCTCTGGTCAATTTCATTGTTAAATGGAGAGGTTGTCCATCTCTTTGAGTGATGTAGGGTTGATTAATTTCAACCTCCTGAGTCGCTGACAATTCTATTTTTGCCTTTTCGGCCGCATCTCTTACTCTCTGAAGTGCTTGCTTGTCCTGTTTAAGGTCTACAATATTATCTTTTTTAAATTCTGCCACGATCCAATCAACAATCGCTTCGTCAAAATCATCTCCCCCTAAGTGCGTATCACCATTTGTTGCTTTCACTTCAAAAACACCCTCTCCTAATTCAAGAATTGAAATATCAAAAGTTCCACCGCCAAGATCATAAACCGCAATTTTTTCTGCCTTTTTCTTGTCAAGCCCGTAAGCCAGAGCGGCTGCCGTCGGCTCGTTAATTATTCTTTCAACCTTAAGGTTAGCAATTTTCCCGGCTTGTTTAGTTGCTTGACGCTGAGCATCGTCAAAATATGCCGGAACGGTAATCACCGCTTTTTCAACCTTTTCTCCGAGATAATCTTCAGCATCTTTTTTGAGCTTCATTAATATTCTTGCTGAGATTTCCTGAGATGTATATGTTTTATCTTCAACTGAAACAGCGGCCGTACTATCTTTTCCTGCTACTATCTCGTACGGAACCATTTTCTTTGTTTTCTCAACCTCTGCATCTCCAATTCTTCTCCCAACAAGTCTTTTAATGGAATAAATTGTGTTTTTGGGATTAAGAATCATCTGACGTTTGGCCACGTCTCCAACTAAATTTTTGATTGGCTCAACAACGCTTGGCGTGAGATTTCGGCCAGTATCGGCCGCAGGGATAACTTTTGGCCTTCCCCCTTCCATAACGGCAACAACTGAGTTCGTTGTCCCTAAATCTATACCAATTATTTTAGACATTTTGTTTTATTTTCCTTTAGATACTTTTACTTTCGTTGGGCGAATTACTGGCCCTTCCTTAAACTTCCAACCAGTCAAAATAACCTCTGCGATTTTACCATCCTTGCCGTTTTCTACAACCTCTACCGCTTCACATACTTTCTCGTCAAATTTATCCCCCTGTCCTACCATAATTTTTTCAATTCCTTCCTCGCTTAAGATTTTCTTGAACTCTTCTAATGTTAAGGCAATTCCAGAATCTTTCAAGTGCCTCTGTGCCTCTTCAATCATATCAAAAACAGACAGTATCTTGGTGGCAAACCTGGCACTCACTATCTTCTCAAACCCTTCTCTTTCTCTTTCAATCCTCTTTCTTAAGTTATCATAATCAGCCAAAGCTCGCATCAGCTGATTTTTTACTTTTCCTAATTCTTTTTCGTTAATTTTAGTTATTTTTTGTTTTTTCATTCTGAAATCTCCTGCACCAAATTTCCAAAATATCGCAAAATAGGAATAATCGTCGGATAACTAAGCCTTACTGGTCCAATTATTCCGAGAGCTCCGCGCTTTTCCCCAGCATTAAATCTAGTTGCAATTATTCCTATAGGGGACATGCCAATCCAACCAAGTTCTTCTCCGAAAACAACTTCGACCGGAGATCCCCCTTGCACTCTCTCGAAGAAAAGCTCTTGGAGTCTTTTGGTTTCTTCAAGAAAAGTAAATATATTTGCACAAATTTCCAAATCCGCAAATTCCGGGCTTAGGAAAATGTTTGAATAACCAGAATATGAGGCTTTTCCTTCATCGATAACGGCAATTGCCAAGCTTTTCGTTCGCTCGGCTAAGGCATGGACTACTCCTTCTAAGAGAAGCGGCAGATCATTCCTTGAATCCCAAACTTCCTCTTTTGCTTTCACCTCTTCGGTCAAACTCATTTGCTTTTCTTCCATGAGCTGTTCTACATAAAACTTCATTGCCTTTGGGCTGGGAATTCTACCGGCTGAAGTGTGGGGTTGTCTCAAAAAACCGGTTTTAGTAAGCAAAACCATCTCATTTCTTATAGTTGCAGGAGATACTCCTAAATTATATTTTTTATCCAACGCCTCTGAACCAACAGGTTCTGCCGTTTCGATATATTCATCAATTAGGCTTTTTAATATTTGTGTTTGTCTTGCTGTAATTCCATCAGTCATTAGCAGAAGATTAGCATGAGTGCTAATTCGTGTCAAGCATGTTTTGCTTTTTATTGAATAGAGGTCGTATCTGTCTGTGTTGGAGTAATTTGTTCTTGTTTTTTGATCGGAATAGGGGTTATCTTGTGCTTTATAAAAGTTCTCTTTAGTAAGTCAAAAAATATCCCTACTTCTTTTTGTTTTAACAAAATGGCTATTCCTAAATAGACAAAGGCTCCCATTAAAGAAACCGCAATTGTCAAAATCAATAAATTGGCCGTATAGCGCGTATCTAAAACAAATTTTTCAAAAGGAATAACTGACGTAGCCTCTATTTTTCCCAAAAACGACAGTCTTTTGACCCAAACTGATCTGTCAAAAATTTTAAGAACAAAATACATAACAGAACCAGCCCCAACAGCAGAAATTCCGGATTTTAAAATGGGGACAGCTAGTTTAATGAAAGAGCTTTTCCCCACCCTCTTGCTTAAAAGGGAAAAGAGTAAGATTGCTTGATAGGCACTTCCGATGGAAAAGGCAAGAGCCAACCCCCAAACAGGCAGTCCAAATCCTTTAATAAAAATAAAGTCGGCGAGTACTATTATGATAATTCCACTTATCGAAACTATAACTGGGGTCTTTGTATCATGCAATGCATAAAACGCCCGGGCAAGCAGGGAGTTGGCTGCCTGAAAAACGGCCCCCATCGCAAATGAAGAAACCACTATGCCGGTTTGCACAGTTGCCTCCCAATCAAATATCTCAGTGCCGAAAACAAGTCTCACTAGCGGTATTCTTAGAACAATTAGGATCGTGGCTACGGGCAACACCAAAAAAACAATTTGATAAAGCGCATTAAAAAGAGTTCGTCTAAATTGCGCTTTGTCTTCTGCCTGCCGTGCCAACGTAGGAAGAGCGGCCTTTGCAATAGAGGTTCCAAAAAGTCCAACAGGCAAGAGCTGTAAAGAGTTACCAAAAGTGAAGTACGTATATGAAGCAGTCGATATTAATGATGCCAAGAAAAGCTCAACTGTTTTAGATATTTGCAAAAAGGAAAGTTCTATTACCCTTGGTAGCGCGAGCTTTCCGATTTTTCTTACATCTTTAGTCAAACGAATCGATGGTATAAACCTGAAACCAAGCTTTATCGCCAATGGTAATTGAATCAAAAAATGCAAACCCGCCCCAACAAAAACACCGATTGCCGGAGATAAAAGCTTCATGTCTGACACTAAAAGTATCGTTCCCAAAATAATTCCCAAATTGTAAAACAGAGGAGCCAGGGCAGGAATCAAGAAACGCCTTAATGATTCTAAAACTCCAGTCAAAACATAGCTTATTACGAAAAAGCCTTGGGCTGCGAAAAGTATTCTAGCAATTTTTACAATCTCTACTCTCTCGGCCGGTCCAAAACCAGGCGCAAAAATGGCATACAAATTATTTGCAAAAATACCAGCCAGAAGAGCAAAACTTCCAAAAATCAAAAGGCTTATGTTTGTAACATACCCAGCTATTTCCCAAGCATCAGAATTTCCTTTCTTAAGCGCCTTGGTGAAGACAGGGATAAAAGCAGAAGAAAATGTGCCAAAAACCAGAACTTCAAATATCAAATCTGGGAGTCTAAATGCTGCAAAAAATAAACTCAAATCAGCCGGTAAAAAGTAATGTGCCAATACTCTTTGGCGAACCAAACCTAGTATGCGAGAAGCAATCACCATTAGCATGATTATTGTTGCTGCCGATAGAACAGAAGATTGTGGCGAAGTAAGCAGTTTTTTACTTTTTGAAATAATCTTATTAACCATTTTTTTTATCTAATTAAGTATCTATACTTGATTTATGGCTCTGTTGATATTTTAGCCTTGTTAGATTATACTCACAAATCAGGAATTATCGAATAGGAAAATTTATTATTTCTTATCATTTATTACCAACAATATGCCAGTTACAAAAACAGCCAAAAGAGCTTTAAGGTCATCAAAAAAGAAAGCGTTAATAAACCGCACTCTTAAATCTCGTCTTGAAATTGCCGTAAGACTTGCAAAAAAAGAAAAATCGGGAAAAACAGTTGGGGAAGCAATTTCTCTGACAGACCGTGCCGTAAAAAGAAACATCATCCACCGAAACAAGGCAGCCAGAATAAAAAGCGGTCTTTCTAAATTATTGCCCAAGAAATCTTCAAAAAAACCCAAGAAATCTTCAAAAAAATAAGCTTCTGTGGAAGGCTCTCTGTGTGGTATAGTTTGAATTAAGGTAAAAAGGCACGAAATAGTAGTTTTTACTACTCTTGTCTAGTGTGTTTATTTGACTGATTTTACTAAATCTATATGGCTGCCCGAAAAAAGAAAAATAGAATAAACCTACTTCCCCAGGAAGAGTTTGCCCAATCAACACTTGGTCGTGTTTTAGCCTGGCTTCTTTCTAGTTTCAGGGTAATAGTGATTATTACAGAGGTGTTTGTAATGATGGTCTTTCTGTCACGTTTTTGGCTTGACGCAAAATCAGCTGACTTAAACGACCTGATTAAGCAAAGGCAGGCCGTCCTTGTCGCTTCTGTTGATTTTGAGAACGAGTTTCGGGGTGCTCAAAAAAAGCTGAGTATCTTCTCCGAACTAACAGCCGTAGATAAGCCGACTACTGGCCACTTAAATACTACCTCCTCACTTGTTCCCCCTGAGATTGTCCTTTCTTCTTTTTCCTTTGTTGGCGATGACATAAAAATAGAGGGCGTTTCGCCCAACGAAAGAGGGATTGCTCAATTTGTTGCAAATTTGGATGCGAGCGACGAATTCGAGGAAGTAGCCATAACTCAAATTAGCACGGACAAAGAAATTCAAGTTTTATTAACTTTTTCGCTTAAATTGACACTAAACAGCAAAGGAGGAAAATAATATGGCATTGGGCTGGAGAAAAGATTATCTAAGATATCGATCGTATTTTTTGAATATCGTAAACATTTACAAACAGAGGCAAGACTTAAAGAGTTTTTTGGAATTAATTCTCACTTTAGTAACAATTTCTTTTTTTGCTCTTTTTGCCCTAAAACCAACACTCCTCACTATTATCGAGCTTCTTAAAGAAATAGAAACAAAAGAAGAAACTGTCGATAAAATGAACACAAAAATCCAAAATCTACAACAAGCACAAACCTTATACATTCAAGAAGGGGCGCGAATCAAACTTCTTGAAACAGCCATTCCTGATAACCCTGCGCCCGATCTTTTTGTCCGACAAGTAGAGGGCCTTGCAACAAGTTATCCCGTAAATTTACTAGGAATTACAATAGGCGAGATAACTCTTCTTGGTGATGAGAAGGAAAAAAGATCAAAAGACGAACTACAACCGCTACCCGAAGAGTCAAAAGGAATTACTTTTTCAATAAGTATTGCTGGAAGTTATCAAGGAGTAGTCAATTTTCTTTCCGCCTTGGAGGACATGAGAAGACCTGTAAAAATCGATGCTCTCAATATCATTTCTCCGCAACTGGAAGAGACACAAAATCTGGTTCTTGTGGTTACTGGCCGAACACCTTATCTTAAGGAGAACTCAAATACGGAAGAAAAATGAAAAAGCAAAAGAAACCCAACTTGGTAGTTTTAGGAATATTAACCCTAATCACTGTGTTGTTTTGGATTGGATTTAGTGCCTATCGCTCTTTCACTTCTGAGGTTCCCATAAAAGTCCCGGATGAAATATTGGAGCCTATTTCTCCCACGCTCGATACAATAACACTCAGTAAAGTTGTTAATAAGTTATTTTTCCAGGAACATGAATTAGCAGAAATAATTCTAACTTCGTCTCCCAGTCCATCACCTACTGCCTCTCCTGCGCCCACACAATTACCAGAAGAACAAGAACAGGCAACAGAAAGTGCGACAAATGAAACCGATGAAGCCACAGAATCAGGAGACATAATTCAATGAGAAAAAACAAAATTCCCACTTTCTTAGGTATTATTCTTCTGGTTTTTGGTCTAGCAGCCGGAATTCTTCTTGTCCAAAACAAACAAATTTTTAGATTAGGAGCTACTCCACAGACTTCGCCAAAAGATATAAGAATCACAAATATAACGGACTCTTCTTTCACTGTCTCTTGGGCAACTGATAAAGAAACTGGCGGATTTATTCTTTGGGGAGAAACCGAAAACTCACTAACAAAAACGGAGCTTAATGAAATAAGTGAAATAAGTGAAACTCACTCTGTCACCGCTCAAGGACTCTCTCCTGATAGAACATATTTTTTTAAAATAAGCTCGGACGGGACCACTTTTGACAACAATGGAGTTCCCTGGCAAATAACTACTGGCCCAGAGCTTTTTGGCCAAACAATCTCAAATTCAATATCTGGTACAATTCTTACGGCAACCGGAACCCCTGCCGAGAAAGCAATTGTTTATATAACACTGGCTGGAGCAAGTCCTTTGTCAACTACAACTTCACAGAATGGTAGTTGGGTCATCCCTATTTCCTCTGCAAGAAATCAGAATTTATCTTCCTTTATCGAAATAAACGAAACCACAACTCTTATTGAAATATCTGTCCAGGCGGGTTCTCGTGGTGTTGCCACAGCTCAGATTTATCCAGCCTCAGCTAAACCCACTCCTCCAATTATTCTAGGTGAAAGTTTGGATTTTAAAAATGAACCGGCTAGTGAAATCGGGGGTATTCCAAAAGCAAACGTCAATCTTCCTGACGATGCAACTGAATCTTCAAAATTTGAAATAACAGACGACGACACTACCGGTCTTTCCACAGAAAAGGTCACATTAGAAAGCCATGAGGAAGGAGAAATTGTCACGAGCACCGAACCCGAATTTTTCGGTGAAGGCCCCCCTGGAACAACAATTACTATAACAGTCGAGTCCAACCCCGTTACTGACCAAACAACAATAAGTTCTTCGGGTGATTGGAGCTGGAGTCCTCCTGAGGGACTCAGCGAGGGAGTGCACAAAATTACAATTACCTGGCGTGATGCTACTGGGATTTTGACAACTCTGACACGCACTTTCGTAGTTCAAGCAGCCGAAGGACCAGCCTTTGAATCAACGCCATCAGCAACGCCTACATCATCGCCAATACCTACTATAAGTCCGTCACCTACTGCTTCGGCAACACCAACTGCAACACCTACATCCACTGCTTCTGGAATCCCAGATTCTGGAAGCTTGAAACCGACAATTTTATACTCCATAATGGGATTAGGACTAATTGTTTTTAGTTTGACGCTTGGTTTCTTTACTTTTAGAAAAACCTAAAGGAATGTATTATTAAAACATGCCCGACGAAGACAAAGCTACAAATACAAATCAACCAATCACCGGAGGAACACCGATTGTTGGCCAATCAGCTACAACAACGGCGCCCACAACCCCTGTTTCATCCCCAACAGCTACACCTTTTGATATTTCGGGTCAGGCGATTGACACACCTCCACCACCAATGGAAGATGGAGCCGTTTCTCCACCTCCACCAATGGTTGAAGAAAAGAAACCAGAAGAAACAACTACACCCGCTCAAGTCACAGGAGCAACTGAGGGCACTCAAACAATTCCTGATATCCCACCAGTAATAACAACCTCCGATACAGGAGGGAAAAAGCCCGTGGGTAAAAGGATGATTGCAACAATTCTTGGGGTTTTGGTTTTAGTTGGAGGAATCGGGGCAGGTGTAATTCTTGTCCAAAACCAACAGGATATCAGAGAAGAAGCCTATATCCCCTACAGTGAATCCCTAAAAGACAATGGAGAGCGTTGTAGTTATGACGCTGAGTGCAAAAGCGGTAATTGTGTGACCACGCCATATGGAAAATATTGTGTTGCTGTATCAGTACCTGAACTTTCGGACTATGAACAATGTATCGCAGATGGTAATACACCAACCGAATGTAGTGGAACTTCCGATTCCGATGATGAAAATGATACAAGTACTTCTCAATGTTTCACTCAAACTCCAAGCATACATATTGGCGATTACGGCTATTGTGGGTGGCCAGTCTGCATCGGATTAGTTGACGGAAAGCCAGTTTGTTCAAGCGGTTGCACTTGCCCTCAAAGCGCTCCTAGTTGTACAGGAGACGAAGTACCTGGAACTGCTGGTACTAGTTTTGCATCAAAATTTTGTGTCGGATCATACGTCTATGACGACCCAGGTGATGACAACTCGGACGACTCGGACGACTCGGAAACCACCGCATCTTGTTTAGATATAAGTGTGTTTGATATCGAATGGAGCCCAATAACAAATCTTTCAAGTCTAGTGGCTGGTGATGTTGTCCGCTTTACTGTTGCGGGTACGACTAATTCCGGAAGTTTTGATAAAGCAAGATTCACCATAAATGGAGTCTTAAGAACCGAAGTTACCACAAAAAGACCAAGTACTAACGAATTCTACGACGAATATACTATTCCAGAAGACATAACCACATTTACTATAAATGCGGAAATACATCATACAACTTTAGGCTGGTTCTAATATGAATAAGAAAAGGATCGTAACAATATTAATAGTAATAGCAACAATCGCACTCGCCGGCATTGCTGTGTTTACGGCAATAAGGCTTTATCAATTAAGACAAGAGCCTGTTGCACCTACTGCCCCAACAAGTAAACCAAAAGCAGCGGCTCCTGAAAGCTGTACTGCTTTGACATTTACCCTTACAATCCCCGAGGGGCCAATTTGTTACGAAGCTTGTACTGATACTCCTGATAATTGCTCGTCTGGTCTAGAATGTCAGGATGTCGGAGGTGAATTGCTTTGCGTCAATCCAGATTGTCCAGAGGAGGAAACTTGCGCTTGTGGTGAAGTAGTAACCTATGCTTGTGATTCTGCATGTACAACCGATGCTCAATGTCAGGATGTCGACGAAAATTATATTTGTTATGCGACTACGGATACCTGTCGCCATCAAGACTTTCCCGAAGAAGAGGATTGCACTGAAACAGCAACCGAAAGTCCGACTGCCACTCCAACCGGCTCACCAACTGCCGAACCAGAGCTACCTGACGCCGGAGTGTCCTACCCAACCATTATCGGTGGAGCAGCTGGTATTCTCTTAATATTAATATCGCTCGCTCTGGCTCTCTAATATCATCTCCACGAAGGAATTAAGTAATACAATTTATCTAACCAAACTGGTACCTGTAAACCCGCCAAGTGTGGAAAAAAGAAAATATAGACAATTAAAGAAGTCGCCAGAAAAGGAATAATTATTCGCGGAAACCTTTTTAATACAAATCCAATTGCGATTGCCATAAAAGGGATTGAGGGCAAATAATGGTATAAAAACATGATTCTCGGAGCTACCGCCCAGGGGGCAAAAAATATAAAGTAGGAAAAAATTACAAAACCCAGTTTTTTATTCTTCTCAACAAAAGCAAAAAAGGCGCCCAATAGAATAGAAAATATACCAAACCAAAAAATAATTGGATTACCCATCGCATAAATCCTAGCAACAGTCCCGTTAACAACATTGCTTGTATATAAATAAATCGGTCTTACTAAAAATGGCCAACTCCACCAAGAAGACGTATACGAATGAGTTGCCTCAAGTCTCGTATGATACCACCACATCTGTTTTTGAACCCCAACAAAAGTATTAAAATCATGTCCTGTTAAAAACATTGGAATATAGCAAGCAAGATAAATCAATGGCGGCAAAATTAGAAACCAGAAATACTTTATTTTAAATTTCTTCTTCAAAACAAAGAAGGAAACAAACAGGATCGGAACTAACCAAACAGCGCTCCACTTAGATGAAATAGCAAGGCCAAAAGAAATTGCTGACAGAAAACATTTATCAACAAGAAACAAATAAAGCGCCAGAAGTGAGAAAAACAAAAGATAGCTATCGTTCATTCCAATCCTGCTCATAACAAGGGGGAGTCCTTCTAGCGCAAAAACACTTGCCGAGAGCAAACCTATTAACTCATCTTTAAAAAGTTTCTTTGCAATTAAATATATCAACATGACACTACCTACTCCAAGCAGCGCTCCCGGAATTCTCCATCCAAAAGGGGTCTCTCCAAAAACAACCATTCCTAAGACCATTCCTAACTTCGCCAAAGGAGGATGCGTCCATTCATAAGCAAACCCTTCTGGAGACGTGTTCCACCACTCCCAAGCTTTTGGATCACCATGAAGCATTCTTTTTGCTGTAAAAGCATGATAGACCTCATCAAAATACTCATTGCTGGGGGTGGTTAGCCACAAAGTGCGGGAAACCAATGCAAAGATAAAAATAGCAAACAGAGAAATCTTTACGGTTCTTGCGGATAGTTTTTTTATCTTTTGGTTCGGAACTTTTGAAAAAGAACGAAGTTTTTTGTTTAGATTTTTGGAAAATTGGACAAAGTGTTGGTGCTCCTTCTTCTTAAATATCTCAAAAAGAATCAGCAAAAGAAAACCAAGATTAAACATGATGCAAACAACAATCACTGAAGGCGGGAGAACACTTGTAAAGCTTTGTGTAATCCAGATAAAAGAATAGTAAAGATTAATGATATAAACCAGGGAGAAGCCAGCATATGACAACCAAAGATTGCAACATAGCGAAGCACCTATTGCCAAAGGTGCAAATACAGGTAAAAGATGCCTCTCGTGCATTCTTGTAAAAAAGAGAAAATTCGCGGCAAAAATTGTAGCCAACAACAAATAGCGAGAGTTTTTTCTTTTCCATAATTTCTTTGCGCCAAACAAGAAAAGCGCCGCCGTTATTGCAATACCTAAAAGCGAGGTTACAAAAACATCTTTCTGCCAAAAACCAAAAAGTCCCCAAAAATTAAAGGCGTTGACACTTGTATAAGGATATTGCCCTAAAGTTGCCGAGATTCTTTCTACAATAAATAACACCAAACTTTTTTCGCCAGCAAAAGGAATAAAGGCTATCACAAAAAATACAAGGGAAGTGAAAATATAGATTAGTATTTTCTGTGTTGTCCACTTTCTTTTCAACATCACAAATAAAACAACTGGCGCTGCAAGCACGGCTTGCGGCTTTATTAAAGTACCGAATGCAAGAGCAAGGGACGAAATAAGTGGATTAATATCAATGAGCCATATGGCCAAAAGTGAGAAAAGTGCCGTTAAAGAGTCTGCTTGTCCCCATAAAGCGGAATTTGCCAAAACCGCAGGATTAAAAAGATACAGTCCTGATGCAACTATTCCCCATCTTTTGTTTTTTAATTTCCCAACAATCCTGTAAATTAAGAAACCAGTTAGTACATCTGAAAATATTGCGGGTAGTTTAAAAAGAAGCACGCTCGGAAATGAAATTGCTTCTTTAATCCAACCTAAAGCCCAAAGTACATATAAATAGCCAGGCAAATAATCAGACCATGTATCATAAAATCTGCTAAATCCGACCTCAATCAACCTATTGCTCCAACCTATAAAGGTATTTTGATCAAGGGTCAACGTCCCAAATGGAGAAAGAGCAAGTCTTACTACCAAAGCAGTAAAAAGAAGAAGTAAAATGGTGAAAGTGAAAAAATTAATTCTCGTCTCTTTCTTTCTAATCTTCATAATTTACCTAGTTACCTCCCCCGGCGATACACCTTACGACTATTTTACCCGACTTAGCCATTCTTTTCTTCAAGGTAAATATTGGTTAGAAGAAAACCCTTCTTGGTTAAGCGAATTAATCCCTGCCAAGAATAACACCTTTTACGTTGTTTACCCGCCCATGCCGGCAATTCTTCTAATGCCCTTTGTTTTTCTTTTTGGAAAAAGTTTTCCTCAACAATATCTCGCTCATTTCCTCGGCGCACTATTGGTTGTGTTAACTATGAAGTTGTCATATTTGATCAAAAAAGATAAAAAACTAGCATTGTGGTCAGGGATTTTGGTAGGACTCGGAAGCATAATATTTTACTTATCATCCGTCGGTTCTGTATGGTATCTGGGTCAAATTACGGCTGCCTTCTTCCTCATGGCCGCTCTTACGGAAAGTCTTGATAAAAAAAGACCAATTATTGTGTCCATCCTCTTGGGAGCTGCATATTTGTCTCGACCTCACACAATTCTTTCTCTACCGCTTTATCTATTTCTATTAAGGAAAAGCTTGCCAAACATAAAAAGTTATCTAAAACTTGCCATTCCTTTTTTAATGTTTTTCGCTTTTGATTCAATTTACAATTTCACACGCTTTGGTGTTCCATGGAATAAAGGATATTTTTTGATACCGGGAACCCTAAATGAACCTTGGTTCTCAAAAGGCATTGTCCATCCTTCTTATATTCTTGAAGATCTGAAAGTTGCATTTTTGATGGGCCCTAAAATTCTAAACCATTTCCCCTATCTCCAGCCTTCTTGGGCCGGTATGGCTATTTGGATGACAACTCCCGCATTTGTCTTTGCACTCAAGGCTTCATTAAAAGAAATGGCTGTGAAGCTTTCATGGCTTTCTATATTATTGATTTTCCTTGTTGTAGGAATACATGGGGGAACAGGTTTTGCCCAGTTCGGTTATCGCTTTGCCGTCGATTTCTATCCATTTCTCATTTTTCTAACAATAAAGGGGATTGCAAAAACTAATCTTAAACCAATCCATTGGGTTTTTCTCTTTCTGGGAATACTGGTAAATCTATGGGGAGTAATTTGGATTAATAAATTTGGTTGGGTTAGTTACTAAACAACAAACCTTCTACCCAACTTTGCACCTCTTCCCAACTTCCTGCTTGTGGTATAAAAACATATAAATTGTCATATTTAAATTGAATGGAGGGGTTTATCAATAGCTCTCCAGACAAGATATGTGATTCTATCTGATTTCTTGTTTGAAACAGTCTCCTCGCCAATATCGCACCGGCCGAAGCATCCACGTCCGTTTCTATAGACTCTCGCACCACTTCCCACGCAGAAAGCATTTTTTTAGGGGAAAGAAGGACTTCTGAACTTAATATTTTTGTCTGAATGGCGGCTAGGATTTTTTGTTGCCTTGTCTCACGAGCCAAGTCCGTTCCCTCATCTCCCTCAGCATTCCTTGACCTCACAAAAATTAGGGCCGTCTCTCCATCCATAATAAGCAATCCTTTCTCAAAGCTTACTGTTTTGTATCTACACTTATACTCCATGTCTCCGCCACATTCATCATTTTCCTTTCCCACAACTGGATATTTTTCATCCACAAACCCTCTTTCAATATCTACTTCTATACCTCCTAGAACGTCAACTATTTTCATAAAACCCGAAAAATCTATTACTAGTCCGTAATGTACTGGTTGTCCAACAATACTCTCGACGGTTGATTTAGTAAGAATTAAGCCTCCACCCTCTTTCTGTTGATTTCCCCAGTAATAGGTACTATTTAATTTGGCGCGGAGTTCAGGTATCCAAATATCTCTTGGAAGCGAAATTAAAGACAAGGAAGGATTAATATGAGTAATTGAGGCAAAGATAATAGTGTCTGTTAAATCAGGGGCGTCATGCCCCTCGCCCCCTTTACCTAAAATAAGAATATTTGTCCTATCTTCCATTGTTTGGATTTTTTGGGTCGGTGTAAAAATAAAATCTCCAATAAGTCCCAAATAACTGGTAACACCCAATCTCCCGAATATCAAAGAAGCGAGAAGGTAGAAAATATATATGCCCAAGAAAATTAATGTAATCAGGCCAACTCTTACAAGCCAGATGTGTTTTAATAATCTTCTTTTTATTCTAGATCTGACAATTCTTCTTTTGTCTGGTTTTTTGAAACTTTGCTCAGCGTTTTGCATGTTAAACTTAACGGGCATTAAAATCTTTTGAAAAATAAGCTATGACTATTGTATTAGATAAGAGAATCAGCCACAAGCTGGTTTCTACCCTTAACAAAGAACAGAAAAATGCTGTTACCTATCAGGGCGGTCCACTATTAGTACTTGCTGGGGCAGGTAGTGGTAAAACAAAAGTATTAACTCATCGGGCCGCTTATCTCTTGGCACAAAAACAAGCAAAGCCTGAAAATATATTGTTACTGACGTTCACTAATAAAGCAGCGACCGAGATGAAAGAGAGAGTAGAAAAACTTGTTGGCTCTGCTCCTCCTTATTCGGGAACTTTTCATTCTTTCTGTGTTAAAGTTCTAAGAATTGACGGATCGGTTATCGACATACCAAAGCATTTTCTTATATACGATGAGGGTGACACCAAAGAATCTATAAAAGAAATTGTTAATAATTTTAATTTGTCGACTGATACGTACAAACCGGCTGCAATTGCCTCCGTAATTTCCGATGCCAAAAATCAAATGTTGTCTTCTTTGCAGTTTGGTGAAATAGCCCAAGGGGATTGGCAAGAAAAAGTTTTCAAGTTCTACACAGAATATGAGAAGTATCTAAAGCGCGTTGGCGCTTTGGATTTTGACGACCTTCTTTTAAAAACGGTTACCCTGTTTCAAAAAAACCCAGAAGTATTGTCTCGATGGCAAAACAAACTAACTCATGTTTTTGTTGATGAATGGCAGGATACCAACAAAGTTCAATACAATCTTACAAAGCTCATTGTTGGAGATAAAGAAAACTTAACCGCGGTTGGTGACGCGTCACAAAGCATTTATGCATGGCGAGGGGCAGATCATCGAAACATCTCTAACCTTATGCGCGACTACCCGAAAATAAAGGTTGTAAATCTTGAAAGAAATTATCGTTCAACTCAAAACATACTTTCGGCTTCTAATTCTGTCATTTCAAAAAACACCGGACATCCTATCTTGAAGCTGTGGACCAATAAAGGCAATGGCGAAAAAATAAAAATACACCGGGCGAAAAACGGGCTTAACGAAGCTACCTTTGTTGTTAACCAAACCCAATCATTAATTTCCAATGGATACAAATTAAAAGATGTGGCCATACTTTATCGAACAAATGCACAATCAAGAGTTCTCGAGGAAGCGCTTCTCCACACCGGAATACCGTACGTACTTATAAGGGGTACTCGTTTCTATGGTCGTAAAGAAATTAAAGATATACTTTCCTACCTAAGACTTCTTGTTAATTCCAGAGATACTGTCTCAAAAAATAGGGCACTAAAACTAGGAAAAAGAAGGTTTACGAAATTCAAAGAACTTGCGAAAAAGCTTGGTGATATCGAGAAATTTTCGACACTTGATCTGCTCGATGCCGTAATACAAAAAACCGACTATTTGGCCAAATACAAAAGAGAGACGGATGAAAATATAATGCGACTAGAAAATATTAAAGAGTTAAGGTCTGTTGCAACAGAATTTCCAAAAATATCAGCATTTTTAGAAAATGTAGCCTTGATGGAATCGGAGCAAAATGAAAAAGGAGTCATTAAAACTCTAGGCCCTACTCGTGGAAAAATCTCTTTGATGACCTTGCATGCCGCAAAAGGGTTAGAGTTCTCTGTAATTTTTGTCGTGGGAATGGAAGAGGGGCTTTTCCCTCACTCAAGAAGCCTGTGGGACACAAATGCACTTGAGGAAGAAAGGCGCCTTGCTTACGTTGGCATGACGCGAGCTAAAAAACTTCTGTATTTAACCTTTGCCGACCGAAGGTTATATTTTGGCCAAAAAACATCAAACCCGCCCAGTCGCTTTATCATGGATATACCTGAAGATTTGTTAGAAACAATCAGTTAATTTTAAATATTAGGATGTAGGGGGGTCCCTTCTGGTAATTCCCCTCTTTCCATTCGTTCTTGATCATTTTTAGACCAAGCTTCTTTAGGAACACCGGGTCCCCAAGTTTGATTCTCTGTATGCTTTGTTACCATCCTGTCTTCCGTTTTATTAATCAAATCTCTCGCCAATTGAGACGCACCACCCATGGCGATTTTTGAAAGCTCCTCTAGTGCACAAGCGTCTCCCTCAATCACTTTTCCATGCAACTCTTGCACATAACTATCCCGTTCTTCTTGCGATTTTTCCATTCCGATTTCCATTTTCATTCGCCCGCATTATACCATGAGTCTGACATGTTACAATATCAACAATTAGGTCGAATATGATAAAAAAGAAACCCGATAAAAAAGAATCTTTCAATAAGTCCGCCTCACACCCCTTGCAAGCTTGGGAATGGGGGGGGTTTCGAAAGAAATGGGGAAATGAAATCATTCGAACGGATTACGGGCAACTAACGATTCATAAGTTGCCTCTTATCCCATACAAAATTGGTATGTTTATTAAAGGTCCTGTCCCCACCAAAAAGATTCTCGACGACCTTAAGATGTTAAGCAAAAAGGAAAAGCTAATATTTATTAAGTTAGAGCCCAATGCATCAAAAAACCAAAAATCAGTAAAGCTCTTGAAGCAAAATGGCGCCGTCCACGGAAAAACTCTTTTTACTCCCACAAGTTTTTGGATCGACCTGACAAAAAATGAAGAAGCTCTCATGAGAAGCTTTCAATCCAAAACTCGATATAACATTCGCCTGGCTCAACGAAAAGGAGTTGTGGTTCGTGAAGACAATTCAGATAAGGCTTTTGAAAAATATATAAAACTAACCAAAGAAACAGTTAAGCGACAAGGATTCTACGCACATAGCGAGAAATATCATCGTCTTATGTGGAAAACATTGCATAAAGATATGGTCAACAAAGGTGAAAAACCTATAGCCAGACTTCTTACCGCCCATTATAAAGGAGAAATTATAACAACATGGATCGTCTTCGTCTGGAAAGATTTTCTTTATTACCCTTATGGAGCCTCTGCCAACAAACATAAAAACGTAATGGCAAACAATCTAGTTATGTGGGAAGCAATAAGATACGGGAAAAAATTAGGCCTTAAAACTTTTGATCTATGGGGAAGAGAACCAGGAAAAGGATTTACACGCTTCAAGGAAGGATATAATCCAAAAGTTATTGAATTTTTGGGCACCTGGGATTTGGTCACTAGCTCCTTCTATTATCTATACCGCGCCGCCGAAATACTTAGGTGGATGCTTCTTCGTTCCAAGACAAAACTCTCATTCACCCGCCCAAAATTCTAAATCATGATCGATATAAGACAAACTCCCAAGTACGCAAAGTACTTGCGCAAAACTGGCTGGCAAGTGGTTCAACTAAACCACGTAAGTTGTTTTATCAAAAACATTCCTGTGATTGGTTCTATTATTAAAGTCCAGAGACCAGAAACAATCCCCCTCAAAAAAATAGAGAAACTGGCAATGGAACACAACGCCTTTCAAATAATAATTGAGCCTAAAAACAAGCTTGATGTCAAATTTCTAACAGCAAACAAATATAAAGAATCAAAAAGCCCATTCCTTCCAACAAAAACATTGCACCTTGATTTGACAAAAACAAATGAGGAATTAAAACAAGGATTAAAAAAGGACGCAAGGCTTGCTATCCGTAAAAATAACCAGCCATCTATATCGGAACTCCAGTTAAAAGATATTGAGAGATTTAGAAATGCTTGGAAAAAGGCTGTCAATAAAAAGCGCTATGTTCCCCCTCTTCCACATCTAATGGCGCTTAAAAATACTTTTGGTGACAAGGCGTTATTCCTAATAACAAAAGACAATTCCGCTGGAGCAATATTTCTTATTGGAGATAGAATTGCCTACTATTGGCAAGCCTTTTCGAATAAAGAAGGTAGGAAAAACCTGGCTCAATACAAAATAATTTGGGAAGGAATATTGAAGTCAAAAGCCAAAGGATCAAAAATTCTTGATTTTGAAGGAATCTATGACGAAAGATTTCCTAATAAAAGCTGGCAAGGTTTTAGTCATTTCAAAAAATCTTTCGGCGGACACGAAGTTGAATATCCGGGAGTTTTCACTAAAATACACTTAATAGAAGTGTTTAAAAAATGGAAAAAATCGAAGAGGTCTTAAAAAAACTAAAAAAGCTATCTAATCCCAAAAGCATCAAAGGAATGGCAAGGTTTGGAATTAGGCCAGATAAAGCCCTGGGTATTTCTATACCCAACCTGCGAGAATTAGCAAAAAATATTGGTAAAAACCATAAGTTGGCTCTTCAGCTTTGGAAATCCGAAATTCACGAAGCGCGAATACTGGCTGGTATGATTGACGAGGTGGACAAGGTAACTCAAAAACAAATGGATTCCTGGATAAAAGGATTTGATTCTTGGGATGTTTGTGACCAAGTCTGCGCGAATTTATTTGACAAAACACCTTATGCTTTTAAAAAAGCTATTGAGTGGACCAAGCGAAAAGAGGAATTTGAAAAACGAGCCGGATTTGCATTAATGGCATGTCTTGCGTGGCACGATAAAGAGGCAAATAATAATAAATTTATTAAATTCTTTCCCTCCATAAAGAGAGAGTCAACGGATGAAAGAAATTACGTAAAAAAGGCTGTTAACTGGGCCTTAAGGCAAATTGGAAAAAGAAATAAGAATTTAAATAAAGAGGCAATCAAGATAGCGTCGGTAATACAAAAAAGGGAGTCCAAATCCGCCCGCTGGATCGCAAACGATGCTCTCCGAGAACTAAGAAGTGATGCCGTCCGAAAAAGACTATCTACTGTCCGCCCTGCAAAGTAGCGCATATTCACAAGTCTGACAAAATATGTGACCTGAGCACTCAAAATCTGATTTTTCTATTTTATCTCGCCAAATAAATATCTCCTTTTTTGCATCTTCTAATTGTTTTCTCGTTCTCGTTGTGGAAATCTTTTTCTGGCCATCCAAATAGTAGAGAGTTAACATTATCTTGTCGGGACCTTTGCCAAAAGGTTCTTCGTTAATATTTGCCGCTGCAAGAGCATAGAAGGTAAGCTGAGGATCACGATCCACTTCTTTTTGATTTAGAGCTTTAGCGCCAGTTTTGTAATCCACAATTTCAATCTTCCCACCAGAAAGAATGTCTACTCTATCCATCTTGCCTCCAATTTTCAGTGGCCTTTCTCCTTTGGGTACACGTAGTGGAACAACGAAAGATTCTTCCAATGACGCTGGTATTATTTTGGAGTTAAATTCCTTTTTATAATAATCTGAAAGAAATTTTATCCCTTTGTCTAACATCTTCTTCTCATGTAATTTGCTTCTATAGCCCTCACTCATCCAGTTATCTTTGAGCGCGGAGAGTATTAGCTTTTCGTTTTGTCTTTGTCCCCTTTTAATACCAATATAAAAGTCCTTGAGAGCAGCGTGCATCGAAATCCCGAAACTCAAAGGAGCACTAAAGGGTGTTGGAATTTTATAAAGATATTTTAACTTGTAATGAAGTGGACAAATCCTAAATGTTTCAATTTGAGAATAAGAAAGATAATCAACATGAATTTTCTCCTGTTTGTCCTTGATAATTTTTGAGTCTGACTCCTGGTTGTCAATAGATTTGTAGTCTATAAACGAAAGTTGTTCGTGTTTTTCTGTCGCTAGCTCTGCCGAAACAGCAGAATCCCCAAGTGCCTCAAAAATAAAGGGGGAAAGCTTTTTCCCTCTCTTTCCTTCACCATAATAATCAGCCGCTGTAAAGAAAATCAAATCTTTTGCCCTTGTCATACCAACATAAAAAAGCCTTCTCTCTTCTTCAATGTGATAATCACCGACCGGTAATATCTCCTTTATTAGTGTATCTGGTATAGGAATTTGCTCGCGCCTCTCAACAGTCGGAAATCTCTGACCGACTAAATTAACCAAGAAAACAACTGGAAATTCCAGTCCCTTACTAGAATGAACGGTAAGAATATTAATTGCATCTACCTCACCCCAATCGACATCCGTCGCTAAAGGAGATTCTCCTAGCTCGCTTGATAAATCAATCCAGTCAACTACAGCTCTCACCGATGCGTCTTCGTTATCTGTTTCATATGTTTTTAATTTATCGAAAAACTTGGATATATTTCGCGCTTTTTTTTCAATCCCAAGCGTATCTGTTTTAAGAAGTCTTTGTAAGAGACCCGTCTCTTCCAAGAAATAGTAAACAAGTTGACCAGCTGTTTCGCTTCCCGCCAATTTTAAATGCTTATTCACTATTGCTGTGAGTTTTTTAATCTTTCGTTTAGTTTCTGGTGTGACAAAAATACTATCAATCTTCTCGCATGTTTCAAAAATGGAAAGATTAAATCTTCTCGCATAATTACCGATTTTTATTAAATCCCGAGGAAAAATATCAAAGTAGTCAATCGATAACAATCTATAAAAAGCAACAGAATCTTCGAAATTATAGAGAACTTTAAGATATGAAATAAGATCAATTACTTCGGGTTGCTTAAAAAGCCTACCGGGGCCTAAAAATTGATAGGGCAATCCCTGTCTTGAAAGTGCATGCATAAAAGGCTCCGAATGGTTGTTTGCACGAACTAAAATTGCAAAGTCTTTGTAATCATATTTTCCTTCTTCTGTTAATTCAATAATTTCTTTTACAACCTGGTCTGCTTCATTTTCCACTCTATCCGCATGAATAAATCGAATATCGTCTCCTCTTAGTTTTCGCTGGGAAATCAGCCGCTTATCAATTTTTTCAACCGCTTCAAGCCTATCAGGGTTATTGTGTTGGATCATGACGTATGCCTTATCAAGTATTTCTTGGGTTGAGCGATAATTTTTTGTTAAGACAACAACCTTTGCTTTTGGATAAGCTTTTTTAAAATGAATAATGTTTGAAACGGCAGCGCCCCGAAATCGATAAATACTTTGGTCATCGTCTCCCGTTACTGTTATATTTTTGCTTTTCCCAGCAAGAAGTATCGCTAATTCATTTTGAGCATGATTTGTGTCTTGAAATTCATCTACTAATATATGTTTAAATTGTTTTTGGTAATTAGCCAATATATTTTGTCTTTGTCTGAAAAGTACTAGTGTCTTTACAATCAGGTCACCAAAGTCCATCAACCCCTCCTTTATTTTCAACTCGTTATAAGCCATATATGCTTTGGCCAACTCCATTATTTTTTTTGCCTCCATCTTCTCATCACTTGTCATCTTTTTCTTGGCAATTTTTTTTGCATATCTTAGGTACTCCTGTGGAGTTATGTCCTCATCTTGCAATCTAGAAAAGTGCTGTAACATTCCAGAAACAAACTTTGTGGGATTCCCTAGCGGCCTAAAATATTTTAAATCAAAAGCAAATAAATTTTTACGAACAAATTGAATAGATGATATTTGGGTCATTAATCTGAATTTCGGATCAAGCCCAATATGCAAAGCTTCTTTCCTTAAAATCCGATCACAAAATGAGTGAAAGGTAGATATCCACATCTGTGTATACCCATAGGGCATCACCACATCCACTCTCTCTTCCATTTCACGAGAAGCCTTTTCAGTGAAAGTTAGTGCCAATATCTCTGAAGGTTTAACTTTCTTTGAAAGAAGTAAATATTTTATTCTTTCTGTTATTACTGTGGTTTTCCCAGTTCCTGCTCCGGCTATAATCAAAAGCGGTCCGCCTTTGTATTTAATGGCCTCTAGTTGTTCTTTATTTAACTTTTTTGTTCCAACAGACTTCGTCATGCGCTAAAAATTATATCAGCTTTTCTTAGAGTGTGAACTCTATCTTGGAAGACACATGTAGAAAAAAGGAGAAACACTACATCCTCCATCGGAAATTTTGGATTTACTAACAGAAGACTCGACTTGATAGCAAATTTTGACATTTCCTTCTTCATTAAAACCTACATAAATCTCCGAACCCGTCTGTGTAATGTGTTTTAAGAACCAAGATGATAGCTCACTCTCTAAAGAATCCGCTTCGTAAACAGGAGCCCCCTGAGCAATCTCTTCGCAGGAAATAGAATCTGTCGAGTCAAGTACTTCAGGGTTCTCTTCGCGTGTCACCTGATATCTATTTATCGCACTGAGCAAGGTTTCCGCATTTTGTTCGCGGGCGGAATCTTTGGCGCGCCGTAATTGCTCAAGAGGATTAATGGTTGCAATGACAATAACCGCAATAATTGCAAGAAGAACAATAACAACCAGTATTTCAACTAAAGTAAACCCTTTTTGTATTTTCATTCCTTTAGTTTTTTAACCTCCTCCTTAACTCCATGGCCTAAACTCTGCGTTGACGTAATTTTCTGACCCAATTGAGTAAAGGACGTCAACACGTTGCTCATCATATTATAAGCATTGTTCAAATGCCTTTGGAGCTTAGAAATATTGTCTTCTACTTTATTATAATCTTTTTGAATCGCCCTAATCGCCGCCAGTATTTCTCGTGCTTTCTGCTCGATCTTTTGCCCTTCGAAACTCATTAATATTGCCCTCAGGTATGCATAAAAAGTGGTCGGAGAAACAGGGAGCACTCTTTTGGCGGCCCCGTAATCAAAAAGTGTCGGACTATTAACAACTTCGTAATATACACTTTCTGCCGGTATGTACATCAGTGCATAATCAATTGTTCCTTCTTCCGTCAATATGTATTTTTTTGAAATCACGTCAATATGCCTTTTAACATCCCTTTCAAATTGCTTACTGTGGGTTTTCTTTTCCGTCTCCGATTCTGCCGACGTCATCTTTCTGAAATTCTCCATCGGAAATTTAGAGTCAACGGGAATTATACCTGCCGAAGTTATTATGGCGGCATCAACTTTCTCGCCAGATTTAAAAGTATGTTGTAAGTTAAAGGATTTCTTCGGAAGAATTTGAGAAAGCAATTCTTTTAAAACCTGCTCCCCAACATTTCCACGAATCTTTGGACTTCTCAAAAATTCTTGTAAATCTTTCATCCCGCGACCTATCTCGCTCATTTCCCCAACATTTCTTTGCACCTGTCCAATCACCCTTGAGGCCGCGTCAAGACGCTCATTCAGCGACTGTGTATTTTTCTGGAGTGAGGAGAGTAACACCTTCCTATCTTCTTTGGAACCTTCCTGAAGCATCTTTATAATCTCCAAAAGTTCATCTGAAGGCTTCTGTCCTTCCGCTAAATCAACTAGTCGTTTGTTAATCAGGAAACCAAGAATAATAAGCCCCCCCAGAATAATTACCAACACTATTACCGGATCCATATGCCCAATTCTATCACAACCTCTTCACGAAAATTTCAACTATCGGGTAAAATATAACTATGAAGAAAAAACCTGCCAGCAAACGCTACACTGCATATGTTGTTGATGGAAGAAGGAAAAAAATAAGGAGAAGAAAAAATTTCTTTCCAACCTTAATTGTTACTTTTATTTCCTGGCTTGGTATCGCAGCGATTATCTACTTCATTAATCCGTCCACGCTCGGTATTGTTCCTTTGTTTTTCTCAGTATTCTTCATCGCCCTCCTTTTTACTTTTTCCACCCTTCTGGCAAATTCCAAAAGAGGTTTAGTTATTGCTTCCACTGCAACACTCTTTTTATTGTTACGATATTTAGGAGTTGGAAACATAATAAACTTTTTACTAATAATTGGCCTTGGAATAACTACAGACTTATATCTTTCCAGGTCCCATTAGCCCCGGCTTCTTGACTCGTAAATAAAACTTGTTATACTGCAGTTTAGCTCCTGCCTATATTGAAAATAATAGTTACTTCTTTGATTAATTAAACAGCAATGAGAACATCTGACAGAAAACTAAATCCCTCTTTAAAACGACAAATCATTAAAACTCTTGCTCAAACCTTGGCCGATTTCAAAAATTTAAATGAAGGAGAAACTTTTTTAAACAATTTCTTCACGGATGCTGAAATAGAAACTTTCGCGAAACGATTAGCCATCGCCTACTGGCTAAAGAAAGGGAGAAGTTACTCGAATATTAGGGAAAACCTAAAGGTGTCAAGCGCAACAATAGCCGATGTCTCATCTTTGTTGAATAATCCCGGCTTTAGCCTGGCAATCAAAAAGATCGAGGCGGAAGAATGGGCCAATCAATGGGCTGACAAAATTAAGAAATTTATAGGAGAATAAAAACCCTTTTTAATATCGCATTCAACCTCCTCAAGTAAGAAGTTTTTCTGTACACTATTAATATCATGAAGAAATTCTATATCACCGCAGCTATACCTTACGTCAACGCAGCGCCTCACATCGGCCATGCGTTGGAATTTGTACAAACAGATGTTATTGCAAGATTCCACAAGCTCATGGGCGAGAGTACATTAATGCTTTCAGGAGGAGATGAAAACGCATTAAAAAATGTTCAAGCAGCTGAAACTGCAGGTATTCCAGTTCAAAAATTCGTCGACAAAAACACAGAAATTTTTCATAAATTGACAAAAGAACTTAACACCGAATTTAATGTGTGGCAAAAAGGATCTAATAAAGAAAAACATTTCGCTTCAAGTCAAAAATTATGGAAACTTTGCGAAACTGCCGGCGACATATATAAAAAGAAATATGAAGGCCTTTATTGTGTTGGTTGTGAAACTTTTTACTCCACAGAAGAGCTGGACGAAAAAGGAGAATGCCATGAACATCCTGGGAAAAAACTCCAAAAAGTGGCGGAAGAAAACTACTTCTTCAAATTATCAAAGTACGAGGATCAACTAATAAAGCTTATTGAAAGCGATGAACTTAAAATAATCCCCACAACAAGAAAAAACGAAGTTTTGTCTTTCCTTAAAGGAGGCCTTAAAGATATCAGCATTTCCAGAACCAACGAAAGAGCTAAAAATTGGGGCGTTCCAGTACCAAACGACCCAACCCAAAAAATATATGTTTGGTTCGATGCCTTAAACATATATCAGTCAGGTATTGGATTTGGCTGGGACGAAAAGGAATACAAAAAGTGGTGGCCTGCGGACGTACATGTAATCGGCAAAGGCATTACTCGTTTCCATGCCATTTATTGGCCAGCTTTCCTTTTGTCTGCAGGACTAGAGATACCAAAAACTATTTTTGTTCACGGATATTTTACTGTTGACGGACAAAAAATATCTAAAAGCATCGGAAATGTAATTGATCCTCTATATTTAATAAAAACTTATGGTGCAGATGCGCTTCGATATTACTTTCTGGCAAAATTTAATCCTTTCACTGATGGTGACTTTTCAGAAAAAAAACTAAGACATGTATATAATTCCGATTTGGCAAATGGTCTTGGAAACTTAATCGCCAGAGTTGCCAAATTATGCGAAAAATCGGAAGGGTCTTTCGAAAACATAGAAATCCAAATAAGCACAGGGGTCAAAAAAGCTTTTGACAACTACAGGTTTGACCGCGCGCTCGAGAAAATTTGGACCGATATTAAAAAACTAGACCAAAAGATAGAAAAAGCCCGTCCATGGGAATTGGAGGGGAGCAAACTTAAAGAAAATCTTGAAAATGCCGTATCGACTATTAGGGATATCGCCTACAACCTAAAACCTTTCTTGCCAGAAACTGCAGAAAAAATTGAAAAACAATTCGCCGGACCTAAAATAAATGCGGGGAAGCCGCTTTTCCCTCGCCTTACCTGAATTTGTAGCAAACCAGCCTGTAGTGTAAAATACTTTGGGCATAAATAGCTGTTTCAAGCTAATCCTTTCTAGCTTAAATTATTATGAAAAAACTACTCTTGGGTAAATACGAAAAAAGATTTCATAGATTTCTGGAAATTCTTCCAGGCTTTGTCGCTTGGTCAATAATTTTAGCTCCTGCAATAGGAGGCTTAATTGCGCCTAATGTCATTGCCTACGGAATCATTGCTTTTTTAGCTTTCTGGTTTTATAAATCATTTAAATCGGCATTCTTCAGTTTTAAGGGGTACTTCATTCTAAAAGACTGGGAAACCATAAGTTGGCCAAGAAGGTGGAAAAAGGAAAAAACAGTCAACTCCCTTGACTGGAACGAGATAAAACACGTTGTAATCGTTCCCAACTATAATGAGTCGGAAGAGGTTCTTTCAAAATCACTTCAAGCATTTGCCGGGCAAAAACAAATTGATAAAAACTCCATGTTCGTTTTTTTAGCAATGGAAGCAAGAGCTCCAGGCGCAAAAGAGAGAGCAGCAAATCTTATTAAAAAATACAAAGATCAATTTGGTTTTCTTACCGCAACTTATCACCCCGACAATATTTCAGGCGAAGTGAGAGGAAAAGCATCAAATGAGGCCTGGGCGGCCAAAGAAGCCAAAAAAGTACTAGACAAAAAAGGAATTCCCCTAGGACATGTAACAGTCACATCTTGTGACGCTGATGCAAAATTCCACTCCAAATATTTTGCCAGCCTAACCTATCATTTCGCGATGGATTCCGATCGTTATCTTAAATTCTGGCAATCACCAATTTTTTGGTACAACAATTTACATCGCGTGCCTTTCCCAATTAAGATGATTGGAATCATTGGTCATGCAATTCACTTATCTGACCTACAGGAGCCAAGCAGACTAATCTTTAATTATTCCTGTTATTCTTTATCTTTTAAGCTTTTGCACGGTGTTGGTTATTGGCACACAGATATCATCCCCGAAGACTGGCATCTTTTCCTTCAAACCTTTTTTGAAAATAAAGGACTAATTCAAGTTGAACCAATATATTTACCAACAAGCATCGACGCACCTGAAGCAAAAAGCTGGTTTGGTTCACTGAAAAATAGATACGAACAATGCAAGAGACATGCTTGGGGCGCAACCGACTTACCCTTCGCAATAAAAGAGTCAATGAAGCATACTGAAATTCCGCTTCTTACTAGGGCTTTTAGAATCTATAAAATTGTTGAAACCCATGTTATTTGGTCTACCAACTGGTTCCTTTTAACCCTCGGTGCAACTTTGCCTACTATTATTAACCCTGCATTTTCAAGAACTTCGCTTGGCTTCAGCCTTCCAAGAGTTGCTCAAACAGTTTTAACCGTTTGTCTTGTCGCTCTTGTCGTTATGGTCATGGTGGACCTTTCTCTTAGACCCAAAGAAGCGAGACCAAAAACAGTTTTTGATGTTTTAAAAGAAATAGTCCAATGGGTTACTTTACCAATTGTGACACTTCCTTTATCTGTCCTTCCTGGTCTCCATGCTCAAACGATGTTAATGTTGGGAAAAAGACTAGAATACAGGGTAACTGAGAAAGTTTAAGATTTAAGTCTTTTAATATCCTCGATACAAATCCAAGAAGCCATTGCGCCAAAACCTTTTTTACTAATTTTAAATGGCGTCACTTTTCTTGGGTTTTTAAGAAAAATTAAAATACAATATTTTTTATTCTTAAATCTCTTATAAAAATCGGGAAGCTCCTCTTTTGAAATTCCAAGATCTTTCCAATGTCTATCTAAAATTCCTTTAACTTTTCTTGGAGTTAATTCTTCAAATTCAATCACCTTTGAGACAATGGCTTTAGCTGTTGTCAGTTCTCCCGAATTTTTGAAATACACTGCATCGTCCTTTTTTATTTTTCCCCAGGGAACTCTCCTTGTTTTATACCATCTACTCTCGAGTGTTTTTTCGCCATCCAAAATCTTTTGAGTAAAACCCCAACTCTTCTTCATTATCGCCAAATGGTCCATATAGATATTGTATACTGAATTAATGCCTAATCAGTTCACTGCCAGCCTTTGGGGCGATGAAGCTTTTAGTGCCGTTCTTTCAAAAGCTTCTCTTTTAAGAATAATTGATGTCTCCGCCCGAGACACTTATCCACCGCTCTACAATATTATTGAGCATCTTTGGTTTAATCTTTTTGGCTCAAGTGAAATAGCCATTCGCTCTCTATCATTTTTGTTTTACGTTTTAACAATATTTTTCGTTTATAAAATTGGCAGTTTTCTCTGGAATAAAAAAACAGGACTTGTTGCAGCTACCCTTTCCTTCTTAAACCCTTTCTTTTTCATTTATGCCTTTGAAGGAAGGATGTATTCCATTATGGCTCTCGGAGTTGCTGCCTCCATGTACTTTTTCTTGAAACGAAACTGGGTCGGATATGTTATTGCAACTGCTTGGGCACTGTATTCTCACCATTTTGCCATCTTTGCTCTTTTTGTACAGGGGCTTTGGTTTTTGTACGAATATTTTTTCGGAAAACGGAAGGTTGCTGTAAGTATGTTTAAATCATTTGTTGTCGTTGGTATCCTTTACCTTCCTTGGATAATTCCGCTTTACAACCAAGTTAACAGAGTCGGGGGTGGATTTTGGTTGGGGACTCCAACTCTGAAAGACTTTGGGGGAGTAATTAATGAATATTTGGCAATTGGCATCAAGCACGCTTTTGCTATACCGGCGCTTTATATCACTTATGTCATCCTCGTTACAAGACGTTGGACAAAAAGTTTTCAAAAAAGTCTTTTTCTTATCTTTTGGTTTCTGTTGCCAATAGCCTTAGCCTGGATTGTTTCTCAAAAATTCCAGTCGATATTCTTTAATCGATATCTTTTATACGCTATCCCAGGAGCAATGTTGCTCTTGGCCTCAAACTGGAGAAAGCCTGTCTCAAATGTCTTGATCGCTGCATTGCTTATTCTCTTTATGGTCATTGATTATAACTACTTCACACACCCCGCAAAAAGGCCTTTTAAGGCACTCTCCAGTTATGTAAAAGAAACACAACAAGAAGGAGATTTCTTAATTAACTGGAACTCAGGTGCTCATCATTTGTGGGAAACAATATATTACGAAATTCCTGCACCGATATATGTACCTGAGGGAGAATTGCCTTTTTATGTCGGCACTGCTCAAATGGTAGAGAAGGATATATTGCGCGAAATTCCCAAGGAGGCAGAAAGAATCGGTGTTGTGACAAGTGGCTCGGTTGATGAAATTGATCTGCCCAACTATACTGAAAGTGAACCTGCTACCTTCGGCGAACTTAAATTTGTATGGTATCAAAAAAGTCCATAAATAAGTTTCTAGACAAAATTCATCTCCCGCTGTGGTTAACCATCCTCCTCGCTCTTGTGTTGTTATTTAGAATCCCCAACTTCATAGAACCTTACTCGTATGGCGATGAAATGATATATCTTTCATTAGGAGAAGCGGTAAGACAAGGAATACCTCTCTATGGCGGAATTCATGATAATAAACCTCCCCTTTTATATCTAACAGCCGCCGTTGCCGGAAATCTTTTTTGGTTTAAAGTAATTCTGGCTGCCTGGAGCTTAATAACGGTCGTCCTTTTCTGGAAACTCAGTAAGGCTCTTTTCCCTAAGTCAATAAAACTCCAAAAGGTATCAACAGGAGTTTTCGCTTTATTAACAACAATTCCTCTTCTAGAGGGACATATTGCAAACGCAGAAAATTTCATGATTGGTCCGATTATTGCCGCCTTTCTAATTCTTTTAAGTAAAAGGCTTAATTTCAAAAATCTTTTTACCGCTGGCGTTCTCTTTTCGATAGCCACTCTTTTCAAAGTTCCTGCTGCTTTTGATATTCCTGCAATAATCTTTCTTTGGATAGCAGTAGCCGGCCTAAAAACAAAAAAACTAAAAGTCATTGCTAGAAACACTCTTTATCTCTCTATTGGCTTTATTGCCCCAATTGCAGCAACTTTTGTTTGGTTCTTTGCCAGAGGAGCCTTTAGTGAATATCTCATTGCCGCTTTCTTGCAAAACTTTGGCTACTTAAGTAGCTGGAGGCCCGATGACGCGGTCGATCCCTTTTTAGTAAAAAACGGCCCACTTTTAATTCGGGCAGGGATAGTTGCAATAGGAATGGTTATTCTATATTGGAAAAGAAAAAAGCTTTCAAATCAATTTATATTTGTCACGGCCTGGTTGCTATTGAATCTTTTTGCGGCAAGTTTGTCTGAGCGCCCATACCCCCACTATCTTCTACAGGCTGTTCCAGCAGTTTCACTTTTGATTGGAATTTTATTTACCCAAAAAACAGTAGAGCAGTCTTTTTCAATAATTCCGCTAACCGTTGCCTTACTTGTTCCTGTTTATCTTAATAACTGGCACTATTCAACCACCGCCTATTATGTCCGGTTTGCTAAATTCGCAACAGGCAACACAACTCAGGAAGAATATCTCAATAGTTTTGGTGGACACATAATAAGAAATTATGAAATAGCCACACTCCTTGCCCAATCAACGACAAAGTCGGATAAGGTATTTGTCTGGGGCGAGAACAGTTCAATGGTCTATGCGCTATCTCGCAGGCTTCCACCCATGAAATACGTAGCAAGTTATCACATAAAGGATTTTTCAAGTCCGGAAGAAACTATCATTGCTTTAAAAATGAATCCTCCGAAGCAAATCGTTATACTGCCAATATCCTCGCCTTTTCCAGAACTTGCTATTCTACTGAGAGAAAATTATATTCTTGTTTCTACAATCAAGGGGGCGGAAGTCTGGAATCAAATCTCTCCTGAAATAAAAGCATCATTGCCTCCAAGTTACTTTTGATTTACTATTTAGCCCTGAAGATGAAGAAAAAACAAAAAAAGGCTGAAAAAATCTATTTTCCAAGTAAAAGGGTTAAAAAGCTTTGGGACGAAAAAATCGCCAAAAACAAAGATGCATTGATCGAGAACATTCCTTTTAAAAATCCTCTAATCATCGCCGTTGCCGCCAACATATTAATCATCCTAATCATTCTTTTATTGCAAGGTTTTTTCCCTCCACAAGTTCCTCTTCTTTACGGGCTTCCGGAAGGAGAGTCCCAACTTGTTTCATCCCTGTCTTTGACCATACCCAGTCTTATCTCTCTATTGGTAATCGTCCTCAATATTTTTATTTCATATTTATTGAAAGAGGAGTTTTTCAAAAAAGTCCTTATCATAACGGCCGTAGGATTAACAATTTTCTCAGCCACTACCACAATTAAAATCGCGCTGCTAATGATTGGTTTTTAGTTTATGTTTAATATTTCTACGCTAGCAATATTGTCGGGTCTAACATCTCTTGTTATAGCCTATTTCATCACTCCTTTTGTAATTAAACTTGCTAACAAATTCGGGATGATAGATGACCCTAAGAAATCAAAACATCCCAAAAAAATTCACACATACCCTGTACCTCGGGTAGGGGGGTTGGCCATATTTATTGCCGTTTTTGTTGCAAGTATTGCTTTTCTTCCGCTCGATAAACATCTCAAGGGAATACTGGCCGGAGCGATTGTCTTAACAATAATGGGAGTTTTGGACGATAAATATGATATTAATCCCTATTTAAGGTTGGGGGTCAGCTTTTTTGCGGCAGGACTGCCGATAATTGCAGGCATTGGAATTTCCTTTATCTCCAGTCCAATTAATGGCATCATTGATTTATCTCACCCCCAAATAGCCTTTGAACTTTTTGGGGGGACTCGAACAATTTGGGTTATTTCTGATATTTTTGCCCTATTCTGGATTGTATTTATGATGAATATCCTTAATATGGGAGCAAAAGGGATAGATGGACAACTTCCTGGGGTAGCCGCCATCGCTGCAATTACAATAGCAGCTCTTTCTCTAAAATTCTCCGCCGATATTACCCAATGGCCAGTAATTATTTTGGCAGCAATTACAGCAGGAGCCTTCCTGGGTTTTTTACCCTGGAATTTCTACCCTCAAAAAATAATGCCTGGATATAGTGGTTCTATTTTGGCAGGGTATTTATTGGCCATATTATCAATTCTGTCAACTACCAAGGTAGGAACTTTAGTGGTGGTACTTGGAATACCATTGGTTGATACTGGCTACACTATTGTGCGACGAATAATGGCCGGGAAGTCACCTGTGTGGGGCGATCGCAAACACCTTCATCATAAACTTCTGGATACCGGCCTTTCCAAAAAACAGGTCGTTTATCTCTATTGGACCTCAACCGCCCTCCTTGGTGTCCTGGCCCTATATTTGAACACCTCCACTAAGTTCTATACAATTATCGGAGTAGCAATTCTGATTGGAGGCTTACTATTATGGCTAACCTACCGACCCAAATAATTAAAGTATCAAGGCCAATTCATTGGGTCAAAAACTTGGCGCTTTTTGCCGCCCTTATTTTTAGTCGCCAGCTATTCTTAAGCGTTCCTTTTACAAGAGTCCTTTGGGCTTTTATTGCTTTTAATTTTGCCTGTTCAGCTGCTTATATTTTCAATGACGTTCTCGATGTTAAACTGGACAGACTTCACCCCATAAAGAAGAATCGACCAATCGCTTCTGGAAAACTGGCTATTCCTATTGCTTTATCTGTAGCCTTTTCTTTCGCTGTGGTTGCTCTTTATTTGTCTGCTTGTCTAAATTCATTATTTTTCTTTTTGGTTTTGACCTACATTATCTTTCAAATAGCCTACAGTTTAGGTCTTAAAAATATCGCTATTATCGACATCCTTATTATCGCCGCTGGCTTTATCATCAGAGTGTATGCTGGAGCCTTTGTTATCAATGCCCACCTCTCCGTTTGGTTTTTACTTTGCGTAATCTCGGTTGCCCTATTTCTGGCATCAGGAAAAAGGCGCGCCGAGCTAAACCTCATCAAAAAAACTTCGGAAGTAACCAGAAAAAGCCTAAACATATATCAAAGAGAACTCCTAAACTCTTATGTAACCATGTTTGGCAACGCCGCTTGGATGAGTTGGGCACTTTACAGTTTTTTTGAATCTCCTAAAGCAACTGTCCCTGTTTGGCTTTTCTTAGCGGAACTTTCTCGCACAACAACAATAAGTAAAATGTTGATGATTACTATCCCTATTGTTATTTTTGGAATCATGCGATATCAGTCGCTTATATTTGAAGGCAGAACGGAAGCGCCTGAAAAGCTTTTATTGACAGATCGGCCTCTTATTATTTCTGTTTTTCTCTATGGAGCACTTGTAATTTGGATCCTATACGGAGGCGTGTCGGTTATTGCCTAATAATCTTCTATTTAAGGAGCAGGCGATGGTTCAGGACTGGCGGTAGGAGTAGGTGAAGGTTCTTCTTCCTCATTATCTACGCCAGGTTCAATTATTTTAGCGTATTGGTTCGAAACCCAACCTTCTTCTCCATCTTCATATTCGATTTTAAACCAACCCGTATCCTCATCCGTGTCTAAATAAGGATAGCGCTCACCAGGCTCAACTTGGGCAACTTCTTCCCCTGCCGTGGAGGGCTCGCTTCTAACTCTTAAGAACCCTGTTGGTGTTGACAATATCTCCACCTCTTCTTGTTTTGGTTCTTCTGGCGTCTCATCTTCATCGGATAAAACTTCTTCCCCGTTCGGTTTTAGCTTAACCACCGCCGTTAATTTGTATCCCTCGGTCGTCCTTAAAGAAAAACTCTTTTCGGAGAAACCTGGAGCATAAACTATTACTTGATGTTCACCAGGAACAATAGAACTTGTTTTATAAGGCGCGAATCCTCTGATTGATCCGTCAATTGATATTTGTGCCGCATCAGGAATTGAAACCACAGCAAGGCTGGCTTCTTTTCCACCTATCTTCTCAAAAGAGATAATTTCACCTGAGGATGTTTCATCCGATTCGCCGAATTCCCTTTTCACGATGGTTTCTATTCCGGCAACAAGAGTAACCTTCGTTTCAAATGGCGCAAGGGGGGCTTCGAAAGATTCCGGAATAAGTTTTATCGTAATTTCTCCAGGTTTTCTTGTTCCGCTATAAGGGGTTCTCCCAACTTGTTCACCATCAATGATAATGCTCGCAGCGGGTACTGTCTCGATTGTGATACCTGCTGATTTCGGCTTAAAACTTCCTACTACAAAAAAAACAATTCCGAGAATAAATCCTGCTACGACTAAAACAATTGATATTGCTCTTAATTTTTTCATTTGCGGAAAGCAGTTTATCACGATGTAAAACAGGTGACAACCTTTTTTATCATAAAGCCTAATTTTTAACAACCCACTCCCCTACTGTTATATACTTAGCACTCAGGAGGTCGGAGCGCTAAAGTAGGCTGAGGGTTTTGTTTTCCTGTGTAGTTTAAGGTAAAATAGACTTCGCGATCGCGTGCTCGAGAGGCTAGAGATCTGTCTGCAAAACAGATTACGCGGGTTCGAATCCCGCCGCGATCTCCCTTACTTTGATCCTTAACTTCACATTTCCTTCGGATTATAATTGTTTATGACCCTTCCTCATCACTCCAGAAAATATACCTTAAATGAAAGCTTCTTCTCTGCCTGGTCTCCAAAAATGGCATATGTTCTTGGCTTTTGGTTTGCAGATGGAGACATGAAGCATGAACGATCTTATCGAGTAAGCTTTTCCTCCAAAGACTATAAACACCTCGAGCTTATAAAACAGGTGGCTGGTTCAAATGCTAAAATATATAGATTTTTTAACAATGGAGTGCTTCAAGGCTCACATTACCTTACTCTCCACTCCAAAAAGCTTTATCATGACTTAAAAAAATTGGGCGGCACAAGAAGTAACTCAACGACTCTCAAATTCCCATATGTGCCCAATAAATATCTCCATGATTTTATCAGAGGCTTTTTCGACGGAGACGGCAGTGTTCATAATATTACTTATCGGGCAAGCAAAAATGGAAAGCTATACACTGAGACAAGAAGCAACTTTACTAGCGGAAGTAAACTATTCTTAGTAGCGCTAAGACAAATATTGACTGAAAAGCTAATTTTGGCTAAAAGAGCAATAGGACAATATGGTCCACACCAATATAAACTTGGTTATGGGCAAAAAGACACTTATAAACTACTGAGATACATGTATTACCCGAACCACATAATTTCACTAAAAAGAAAAGCTGTATATTTATCTGAAATTTAAAACGGGTCTCTTTCTAAACCTCAAAACTTGATTTTTAGGATTTCATAGGCTAAAATAGCGACATCTCGCAATTTCAGGCGAGATTTTTTTATGCCCAGGGCTACAGCTCTGGTTTTTTGATAGTAACGTCTGTTCCGCACGTTAGTCGGAACAATATGATACGACTATCTATAAATATGCCTAAAGGGCGCCGCCTTGATTTACGTTTCGTAAAAGGGCGAAAATCTTCAAATAAAACCCCACTAATTCCTGACCTGGGCGGGATTTTGCGTGCCAGAAAAGGAAGTAAAATTTCACGCTACTTCAGGCACATATTTGAGCACGAAAAAATAAAGAGAATCTTAGGAACCAACCTCGCAATTATGATCCTTGTCAGCTCTTTTATGCCTGTAGCGGCAAATTTTGATACAGAGCCTGATTTATCAATTATTACTCAAGAAACTACGCCACTCACGACTGAGCATGGAATTCAATACCCTGTTAAGGAAATCTTGATAACACAAACCTACAAGCTTTATCACCCAGGAATTGATTTCGACGGCCTTACTGGTGAAGCTATTTACCCTATTATGACTGGTGTCATTGAAGATGTTTCTTATTCACGCTTCGCCTATGGAAACGCTGTGATAATTAACCACGGAAACGGGATCACTTCTCTCTATGCTCATCTTTCTGAAATCGAGGCTAAAGAGGGACAAGAAGTTACCATGGACACAAAGTTGGGTGAAATGGGTGCTACAGGACGCTCTTTTGGGGACCATTTACATTTGGAAGTTCGTGATCATGGAAGAGCAATTAATCCTCTTTCTATTCTTCCTCACTAAATTTTCCTATTTTGTAATCTAAAACTTTATTTCTGTCATCAAAGTTAAACCACGCTTCTATTTTCTCCTCTTGAAGGATTCGGGAAAGCCAAAGCGGGTCACCGTCCCACATATTCTCATACGGAATATTAGCAACTCTAAACCATTTAGGCTTCATTTCTTCTGTTTCTTTTGGCTCCCCTAGCCAGTTAGTTGCAATATAAACATGTACATCTTGATTCCAATCCCGTTTGTCAGGATCTTCAGGGAAATAAAAGTGAAGCAATGCTACTTTTCTTATCTCGCTTAAATGTACTCCCGCTTCCTCAAATCCTTCTCTAAATGCGGCCAGCGTTGGAGTCTCCCCTGGTTCAATCTTTCCCCCTATTCCATTCCACCAGCCTTCACCAAAACCCCTCTTCTTCATAGCAAGAAGTATTTCTTTATCTTTTCCTCTTCCTCTTATTAAGAAAACAAGAGTTGCTTGTTGGATTTCTGTCGGGTTTCTTTCTTTAAACTCAGAAGCTGTCATAACGTTGATTCTAAGCTTGAAAGACAAAAAAGACAATGTTTATTCTATAAAAAGAAATTCATCTAAAAAGGAGCAGTTTCTTTCAGGATCAATATCAATTTCTTTATATCTTTCTTCAATCTCCTTTTTTACTCTATTCTCTATTTGTTTTTTTGATAAATTAATTTCTTTGTATTTTTCTTCTAATTCCAATTCTTCCCTGCATCTTATCTTTGCCGCTTCTTCTGCCAAAAATATGTTTTTAACATATGATATTCTCGCATCCTCAATAAATGAGATAATATTTTCATTACTTGGATCTTTTCCTAATAAGGGCAATATTTCTCTTGCTGCCCTATGAATTGAAACCACATACCGACGCCACTCTTCTGGTAGTAGCCCAATCAAATCTTTTCTTTCAATGTGTGACATATATAATTGGGTGAATTATATACCGAAAATAGATAAGCCACTAACTGAGGTTAATAATTCTAAATATCTCTTATTTTAATATCCCATTCCCATACCAGGAGGCTGCTGGGGTCCACCAACCGGAGATTTTTCTTCTTCTGGGATATCCGTTATTAATCCTTCTGTTGTCAAGACCATCATGGCCACTGAGGCTGCGTTTTGAAGAGCTGAACGAGTTACTTTAAGAGGATCCAAGATACCATTCTTTGTCATTAATTCAAACTTGTTGGTGAGAGCATTGTATCCATAGTCGCTGTCTTTTTGTTCCTCAATTTTCTTTAGAACGTAACCATCATCTTCACCTGCGTTTTTGGCAAGCCAGCGGACCGGTTGCTCAAGAGCATGATAAACAATATCAACTCCAACTTTTTCATCGTCATTTTCTGTTTTTATATTGGAAAGTGATTTTCTTGCTCGAAGATAGGCCACTCCTCCACCTGGCAATATTCCTTCTTCAATGGCTGCTTTTGTAGCCCCAACTGCATCTTTAACTCTTTCTTTTTTCTCATTAAGCTCAACCTCTGTAGCCGCCCCAACATTAATTTGAGCAACTCCTCCCGTAAGCTTTGCCAAGCGCTCTTCTAGTTTTTCTTTGTCAAAATCTGACTCTGACTCCTCTATCTGCGATCTTAATGAAATTACTCTCTCTTTTATTGCTTTTGCACCGCCTTTTCCACCGATAATCCTTGCGCTTTCTTTATCTGCCCATACTTTATCTGCTTGCCCCAAGTCTTCAATCTCGACTGACTCAAAAGTACGACCGGCTTCTTCGCTAATGACTGTTCCACCAGTAAGTATGGCAATATCCTCGAGTATTTCTTTTCTGCTATCGCCAAATCCAGGCGCTTTGATAGCCAACATGTTAAATGTTCCCTTTATTTTGTTAACCACTAACGTTGCTAGCGCTTCGCCCTCAATATCATCGGCAATAATAACTATATTTTTATTTACTTTAACCAATTTCTCTAAGAAAGGAAGAAGTTCTTGAACAGACGATATTTTTTTATCGGTAAGAAGAATGTGCGCCTTCTCGATTTCGGCCTCCATTTTCTCAGGATTTGTTACAAAATAAGGAGACAAATACCCCTTATCAAACTCCATCCCTTCTTTGTATTCTATTTCGATCTCGAAACCTCTTCCCTCTTCAACTGTTACCACTCTATCTCTTTCACCAAGAGCTTCAGCGATTTTGCGACCGATTTTCTCGTCCCCAGCCGAAATTATTGCAACCTGGGAAATTTCCTCTTTATTCTTAATAGGCTTAGCTATCTTTTTTAGTTCTTTTATGGCTGTTTCTACTGCTTTTTCCATCCCCTTCTTGACAATCATTGGGTTTGCACCAGCGGTAATATATTTCATTCCAGCGGCGCTCATCTCTCGGGCCAAAAGAGTAGCTGTGGTTGTTCCATCTCCTGCTACATCATTTGTCTTATCCGCTGCCTCTTTAACAAGTTGTGCTCCCATATTCTCAAACGGATCTTTCAGCTCTATTTCTTTCGCAACCGTTACACCGTCATGAACAACATTTGGGGCTCCCCATTTCTTATCTAAGGCAATATTTCTCCCTTTTGGCCCAAGGGTTGTGACGACAGCCTTGGCAACAATATCAATACCTGCCAATAGTGCTTGTCTTGCTTCTTCAGCAAATTTTAATTGTTTTGCCATGTTATTTTTTTAGAATCGCCAATATATCTTCAAATTTCGCAAAAAGATATTCTTGACCATCAATTTTGACCTCACTACCCCCCCACTTTTTATAAATAATATAATCGCCTACTTTTACGGGAGATTTTTTCTTTGTGCCATTTTCCATTACCTCATCGGGGCCTACTGCTAAAACTTTTCCCTTCATTGGCTTTTCTTCAGAAGAATCAGGAAGATATATCCCGGAGGCGGTTTTTTTCTCGGCTTCCACCGGCTCAACGAGGATGTGGCCTGCCGTAGGTTTAATGTCGCTTTTTATTGCTGCTTTAATTTTTGCGCCCATATGTCTAAATATAAAAACTGTTAGCAATTCCTAACAGCGAGTGCTATTTTAGTAAAGTACTCCTCGCCTTGTCAAGACCTAATTGGTTTTTGAGAGTAAATTTCAACTTTTATACAACTCCAGCTTTGAAGAAATAAGACTTGCCCAATCTACTGGATGGAAAAGGGCGCGAGTGGGAGTAACCGTCTCGCGTGTAATTTTATCTTTCATATACCGATATTGAGCTTTCCTAGCCAAAAATTCCACAAACCTTAATGCAACCCCTCTTTTTTTTGTTTTACTTCTTTTTTTTTCTTTTCCAACCCTTGCACTCGTAGCGTTAGGCCAATAATCGGTGATCCAGATATTTTTCGAGAGAAACCTCTCATAAGCCTGGTCTTTGTTTATTAAGGGAATTATTTGAGATATCTCGTGAGAGGTAAAGATATCTCTACTATTGTTACTCCAGACCAAATCACTCTCATCAAGCCAGATGTTTAAACAAAGTTTGTCTTTTGTTCTCTTGTCTCCATATCTCCTCCTGGGAACCCCGAATATTTTCAATAATGCCATAGCAAGAAGCCTTGTTGTCCAAAGGCTCCCCTTTTTGGTTATCACTAGAAAATCAATATCGGATTCTTCATTCACATTTTTCATTGCCAAAGCACCAGTGATAGCAATCATCTTTATTGTTGGCAAGAAAGATAGTATCTTGGCAGCTTTTTTTGCTTTCTCAATCTTTCTTTTTGAAATTCTTTCTCTCATTAAACGTTTCAAGGTAGACCCTTCCTTACCACTAAGAAAGAGAAAACCATTTTTGGTTGATATTTTTACGTTTTCGAGATTCTTAAAATATATTTTTTCTCCAGCCGTCCAATTAATAAGTTCTAGTGGAGTTAGCGGATAATCGAAAATATCATGATAAATAAGGCTAGATATCTCTTTCTCTCCCAAAAGTATCATTTGGGGAGATATGGCGTGTTTATCTTTACTTCTATTGGTTTCTGTAATTAAGCTCATTGGCTAATTAGTCCGTATTGAGAAAGAACTTGTGCAACTCCTGCAGTAACTGTCTCTAGCGCTTTATCTGATCGTTCTCCTAAATTCACCGCATTTATTGCATCTTTATAATATTTAATAACTTGCGTATTTATCCCTGTTGGACCATCGTGAGTTCTTGAAGCTAAATACCAACTTTGAGCATCAGGTGCTTGCGCAACTACTGAACCGATAATAGGATGACTTGTTAGTAGCTCTGCCATATCTGTTCTTGGATAAGGTTCTCCAAAAGCCCGTGTTTGGCTAGCATTTTGGTACATTTTTTCTAAAGAAGCGCTGCTTGAAATAAACTTCATAAAATCCCATGCAGCCTCTTTATTTGGACTCCTTGTCCACACTCCTTCCACCCAATAAGTTGCATAAGAAATATCAGGCTGACTTGGGGTATCTTTGGGTAATTGAGGTAAAGGTACTGTTTTAAACCTAAGTCCAGGATTCTGTTGGCTTATCTCAAAGGCACGCCATGACGGACCAAAATACATAGCGAGCTTGCCTGCCGCAAAAGATACGGTTGAGGCGGGCAAAGTTTCATCCCACACCCCATCTGATGAGGAAAAAATAGTGAAATAAGTCAAAGCGTCTTCGGCCCTCTTGTCTGTTGGTTTTGCTGGATTTGCCCCATTTTGGAGCATCATTAGTCCTAATATTTCCGGCCAATGGTCAACGTTTTCTGTTCTCCCCAAAGCAACCCCCGCTTGAGTTATCGTTCCTTGTTCATCTTTTGTTGTTAACTCTATTGCCAATTGTCTCAAGTCATCCCATGTTGCTGGTACGCTTTTACCAGCTGCTTCAAAAATGTCCTCATTTATATAAAGTGTTAAAGCATCATAACCTAAAGGAATACCAGCAAGCCCTGTGGCATTAGTTAAATCGGACGAGACTATCGAATAATAACTTTCCGCGTATTCAGCAGCACTCATAACTGAAGCTGGTACACTATCGAGTTCACCCTTAAACATGGGCACCCAAGTATTGTGAAATCTGAAAATATCCGGCCCACTTCCTTGGGCTAAGGCATTGGTCAATCTTTCTCTATAGTCCTGATGTGATTGTTTTACATAACTAATCTTTATATTTGGGTTTTGTTGCTCATACTCGGCGATAAGAGGGGCAACGGCAGAGGAATCTTCCCATAAGCCCCACCAGGTAAGAGTTATTTCTTTGTTTTTGCTTAACATTGGTAGAACCAATTTCCAAACAACGAAAAACAAAACAAAAACCAGGATTACTGCTCCTAGTATGGCCACGATTTTTGGAAAACCTTTTTTTGGTGGCGGTGGTGTTTCGGGCCCCGTCGTACTACTGGGCTCAAGAATAGGGCTTAGTCCCACTGGCGCTGTTGGCACCGAACTCGCTCCTTGAGGTTGCGGTTGTGCTGAATTGACCTGAGCTGGTGAGGAATTATCTAGAGCAGACATATTAAATTTACCCTTAATCCTACCTAGATGTTATCATACTATTTGTGAGGATGTTCAACAAGGAATTTAAGAAAAAAATAAAAATTAAGCTAGATAATTTAAGAAAAGACAAAACTTTTAATATCTGGTTCAAGGTGTTTTTGTCTGTCTTCTTTTTAAATATTTTCTACTTTATCCTGTTGTTAGGTAGAATTTCCCCAGGAGTTATGGTCGCTGGAATATCCCTGGGAGGCAAAACACCAGAAGAAGCAATAGAACTTCTTTCAACAACGATTACTTCTCCAGAAAAAATCTCCCTCACTAGCAACGAACAGGTTTTTGATATCGAACTTGAAATAATTGATTTTTCCTACGATTTTCAAAAATCAGCACAAGCTGCATATACATTGGATAAAACAGGAAACTTTGCTTACGACATATGGCAAAAACTAGTTCTACCATTCAAAACAGCCAACTTAGGCTTAAGATTATCTCTAAATGAAGACCAATTGTTTGAGTCTCTTTCAATTATTGCAGAGCAAGCTTCTGTTGAGCCAATCTACCCTTCGGCAAAGCTAGTTAATAACCTCGTTGTCGTAGAAAAAGGAGTTAAAGGTCAGGCGGTTGATATAGAATCGCTTCGGAGTGAAATTGGTCAAACTCTGGCTTTTTCTAAAACTTCCCCAGTTCCTCTCCCGCTAGTAAATGTTGATCCGACCCTAACAGACGAAGAAGTTGAGGGCTTTAGAGCACGAGCAGAAAATCTCATTAACAAGAGTCTTTATTTAACTTTCGAGTATCAAACTTATACATATAAGAACGATGATGTCTTTGCGCTCTTAGACCCAAAAGGTGAATACAGTGAGGAAGAAATTCTCAGTCTCGTCACCGATCTTGCCTCCAGTATTAACCGCGAACCTCAAAACTCTACTTTTGTTTTCGATGGCGGAAGGGTAAATGAATTCTCTCCGGCCAAGGACGGTGTTAGTTTAAAGATAGACTCTCTCGTCAACATGGTTACAGGAAACTTAAGAACTCTTGAGACCACTGAAAATAAAACCGTCTCTTTTGAAATTCCTTACGAAACAACAGCGCCCGACGTAAAAACTGGAGATGTCAATAATCTTGGAATAAAAGAACTTATCGGCAGAGGATCCTCCCGCTATCGGGGGTCTATTTCTTCAAGAATTCACAATCTTTCTCTTGCCGCTTCAAAGTTTAATGGTGTTCTTATTTCTCCGGGTGAAACCGTTTCTTTTAATAACACATTGGGGGATGTGTCTTTGTATACCGGCTACCAACAAGCATACATAATTAAAGATGGTAAAACGGTGTTAGGTGATGGTGGCGGTGTTTGCCAAGTCTCAACAACTTTTTTCAGAGCCATACTTGATGCCGGACTCCCTGTAATTGAACGAAGGGCTCATGCATATCGGGTTGGTTATTATGAGCAAGACTCCGCTGTCGGATTTGATGCAACTGTCTATAGTCCAACCACAGACCTCAAGTTCAAAAACGATACTCCAGGGCACTTGCTTATTCAAACTTACACAAATACGGCGGCAGCGAGTTTGGTTTTTGAAATTTACGGAACTTCTGACGGAAGAGTCGCTACAACAACCAAACCCATCACTACAGACGTTACTCCCCCACCAGAAGATCTTTATACCGACGACCCAACTCTTCCAGAGGGAACAATAAAGCAAATAGACTGGAAAGCATGGGGAGCCAAAAGTAGATTTACTTACAAAGTTCAAAGAGGCGGAGAAACAATATATGAGAAAACATTCTATTCTAATTACCGCCCCTGGCAAGCGATTTTCTTAAGGGGTACCGGTCCAGTTATTTAGTCCGACAAATCAATCATTTTTTTCTCGCCACGTTATATAATTAGACGCAATGAACACTGATATTTCCCAATTCACATTTTGTTCGGAGGCTATTTTTCTCACGTGTTCTTATAGTTAATCGTATGAATATATTAGGAATTGAAAGTAGTTGCGATGAAACAGCGGCGGCTGTGGTTGAAAACGGAACAAAAATTCTTTCAAACATTGTTGCCAGTTCCGCTGATATGCATGCTGAATCCGGCGGCATTATTCCCGAAAACGCAGCCCGACAGCAAATAAAAAGTATTATTCCAGTAATAACCTCTGCTTTGGAAAAAGCAAAAATTAATAACGAGAAGATAGAAGCTATTGCCGTCACTTCTGGTCCGGGATTAATTGGCTCACTTCTTGTAGGGATTGAAACTGCAAAGACTCTTTCCCTTCTCTGGAATAAACCCATCATTCCCGTTAATCACTTGTCTGCTCATATTTACGCCAACTGGCTGTCTGATAAAAAAAGCCCTGAGTTTCCAGCTCTGGCATTAGTCGTTTCCGGTGGCCACACAGACATTGTTTTAATGAAAGATCACGGAAAACTGGAATGGATTGGCGGAACAAGAGATGACGCCGCAGGGGAAGCTTTTGACAAAACGGCAAGACTTTTGGGACTCCCCTATCCCGGTGGGCCGGCAATTTCTATAGAAGCGGAAAAGTACATGACAAAAAACCCTAAAACAAAACTGTCTTTTTTCCCCAGACCAATCATTAACGAAAAAAATTATGATTGGAGTTTCTCCGGTTTAAAAACCGCTGTTTTAAATGAAGTCAAGGATAGAGAGCTAAACAATGAAGAAAAACAAAAGATTGCTGCAGAAGTTCAAGAAGCCATTGTTGATGTGTTAATAAAGAAAACACTTCGGGCTGTTCAGGAATATAAACCCAAATCTCTACTTCTTGCCGGTGGTGTTGCCGCCAATATACGGTTAAAAGAAAAATTCGAATCTGCCATTAGTGAACATGTGGGCAAAATCAACCTCTTTGTACCGCCAATAAAACTATGTACTGATAATGCTGCCTATATTGCTTCATTTGCCTATTTCAATCACTCCCCCGTCCCTTGGCAAAAAATTAATGCTAATCCACAATTAACGATTACTGGTCAAGTTTAGGTCTCTTCCTATAATAAGCTTTGTTGTATAATTCAAAGCAGTCTGGCCCGAATATACAAATGGATAAAAGCTATAATCACGAACAATTCGAAGAAAAGATATACAAGCTTTGGGAAAAATCTAAGGCTTTTATGCCTCAAGAAAGGAAGAGCTCGTCTGGAAAACAAGAAAAGAAACCCTTCACTGTCATTATGCCACCTCCAAACGCCAATGATGATCTTCATATCGGACATGCCAGATTTGTAGCCATCGAAGACATTCTGGTTCGTTATCACAGAATGAAGGGCGAACCCACCCTTTGGCTCCCAGGCGCAGATCATGCCGGTATTGAAACGCAATATGTTTTCGAAAAAAAACTCGCCAAGGAGGGTAAAAGTCGCTTTGACTATGACCAAGACACCCTTTATAAGATGATTTGGGCTCATGTAATGAAATATAAGGGAAATATGGAAAACCAGCTTCGGGCATTGGGAGCATCATGTGATTGGAGTCGCAACAAGTTCACTCTTGATCCTAACATTACAAAAATTGTTCACAACACCTTTAAAAAACTCTATGATGATGGATTAGTTTACAGAGGGGAACGAATTATCAATTATTGCCCTCGCTGTGGAACGGCTTTCTCCCAGCTTGAGGTGAAACACGTTGAGCAAGATGACGAGTTTTATTATCTTAATTACGGTAGTATAACTATCGCTACTACGAGACCCGAAACAATATTTGCTGATGTTGCTATCGCTGTTAATCCTAAAGACACCCGTTATCAAAAACTAATTGGAAAATCCGCCATCCTTCCTTTAGTAAACCGTGAACTTCCAATAATTGCTGACACACTTGTCGATCCCGAATTCGGAACTGGTGCCTTAAAAGTCACTCCGGGCCATGACGCGACAGATTTCGAAATAGGCCAAAAGCACAATCTTCCAAGGATTGCTGTTATTGATGAAAGTGGAAAAATGATTAATACCCCGAAAAAGTACATCGGTATGAGGACCAAGAAAGCGAGAGAGGTTGTTGTCAATGATTTAAAAGAAGCCGGAAAGATGAAGAAGATAGAAAAAATTCATCATACAATTGGTGTCTGCTACAGAGATCAAAGCTTAATTGAACCAATGCTTTCCAAACAATGGTTCATTAAAGTTGAATCATTATCTAAAAAAGCGTTTGCAGCGATAAAAAAGGGACAAGTTAAATTTGCGGCAAAGCGATATGAAAAAATAGCCAAACATTGGCTTAAAAACCTGTATGATTGGAACGTAAGTCGTCAGATTGTTTGGGGAATCAGAATTCCAGCTTATCGATGCCAAAAATGTCTTGAATGGACAATAACGGATGGAAAGACACCAGATAAATGCATCTCTTGCTCCCATACAAAACTTATTCAAGACACAGACACTTTTGATACCTGGTTCTCTTCAGGACAATGGCCTTTTGCCACACTTCAAACGGGAAAGGCCGGAGATTTTGAACGTTTTTATCCAACCAGTGTTATGGAAACAGCCTACGACATACTCCCCTTTTGGGTCATACGCATGATTATGCTGGGAATTTATGTAGCAGGAGATGTTCCATTCAAAGATGTATTAATTCACGGCCTGGTTAGGGATAAGGAAGGGCAAAAAATAAGTAAATCAAAAGGAAATGTCATTGACCCTATTGAAATGACTAAAAAATACGGGGCCGATGCTTTACGTATGGCTGTTGTTTGGGGAGCTCTAATCGAAAACGACATGTCCCTCTCGGAAGATAATGTTCGAGGACAAAGAAACTTTGCTAATAAAATCTGGAATATTGCAAGATTTGTATTAGCCAATCCTTCTGGTAAAAGAACAAAAAGAAACGAAGACGACAATGAAGTTATTAAAGATTTACGAAAAACCTCAAAACGAGTAACTCGCCTAATGGAAAAATATCGATTAAGTGAGGCGGCTGAAGAAATATACGATTTTATTTGGAAAAGGTTCGCAAATGACTATTTAGAAAAGACCAAAAACAGACGCGAAGAAGCACAAAAAACGTTAGAGCTGGTATTACAAGAATCCTTGAAACTTCTCCACCCTTTCATGCCATTTGTTACTGAAGCCATTTGGCAAACAGGCAAAGAGCGTTTTGACTCCCCTATTCTAATTACTGCGTCTTGGCCAAAAGGTTAACAAAAAAGAGACTATCATCTCTGGAGTGAATATAATCTAGTGAGAGCCAAGATAATAAGCCCCAATCCCAACTATAGCCAGCATTAAAAGAGCTATTCCTATCCATAAAATCCCTTTTGACTTGCCAAGTCCTTGAGGTTTGGTATCTGCTGATAATGCTGGCGTTATTGGTTGCGGAGCGTTTGGTTGTTGAACAGGTTGGTTAGGCTGCGATTGTATTTCTTGTGTTGCCTTATTTTCAATATTCCCTAGCTCATTTTCAAGCTGTTCTAGTTTTTGTTTATCAAGAGACCCTTGATTAACTTGATTGTCTTCGTCCATACTTATTTCACTATATAACAAATCTTCATGCCCAAACAACCTGCCAAAGCGGATAAGAAGAAAAATCTAGCCATTATAAATGAAGCCACCTATTTGCTTGTCGTCTTGGGCACTATCATCTTACTTCTACTTACCACCTTCAATCTTGATCATTACCTAGAAAAACAAAAAGTACTGAGTTCGGCCGATGTAACACCAAGCTCCCACGATGAGACTGTGTTTTGGGAAAGCTTTCTGAATGAAAACGAAAATTACATTGAGGGATGGTTTGAACTTGCAAAACTTAAAATGAGTGACGGGGACATTGCTGGAGCAAGAGAGGCTTTGATTAAGATTGAAGAAATTAATCCTAACTTAGAGGAATTAACAAGACTAAAAAAATTACTGTAACTGTTATTTTACTTTCTTTTCTGTCTTGTCTTCTGTTTTCTCTTCTTTCTTTTCTACTTCCTCTCCCTCTACAGGGGCCTTATCCCCCTCTAATGGCTCTTCGCCTTCTTCTACTTCCTCTCCCTCTACTTCTGTCTCAACTGGAGCTATAATTTCCTCTTCTTTTCGAGGAGGTTCTACCTTAACAAGAACTTGTTCTAGGTCTGATTTTATTTCTACCTTTTTTGTATCTACAGTAAGGTCTTTCACTAATACCGCTTTATCCACTTCCGTAAGTTTAGATAGGTCTATTTCAAACTTTTCTGGTAAGTTAGCTGGTAAAGCCTCTACTTCAATTTCATTTATATATTGAACAACTGTCCCCAAGCCGCTCTTTTCCGCAGGAGATTCTCCAATAAGGTCAATAGGAACATCGGCTGTAACCTTTTCTTTGAGGTCAATTTGAAGAAAATCTACGTGTAGGGGAAAATCAGAAACAGGATGTCGCTGTATGTTGTTAATTAGAACTGGTCTTTTTGTGCTATCGACAGCGATTTCAACGATACCCGTTTCTCCAGCTTCCTTATATACCTTCTCAAATTCACTTAAGGGTATTTGAATTGCTAAAGACTTAACTTTCTTACCATAAATGTTAGCTGGCAAAATACCTTCTTTTCGAAGAGTCTTTACTTTTTGACCTAAAATCTTTCTCTTGGTTGCTTTTAGTGTATGTTTATCCATTCTTACCAAAAAATACGAGAGGAGTGATCTCTCGCTAGATTCGTATTATAAACAAGAATCCCTTCATCGGTCAAGGAAAGAGATTCTTGCCCGTACGGAGTGATTGTGCTCGGTAGTATGAAATTCGTGCTTATTTTGTCTGATATCGTTCCTGCTTGTTTGCGCCAGTACAAACGATATTCCCCAGGAGTATTAAAAGATAAATCAATTTTTTCTTTCCAAGAAAAGGTAATGCTTTTTGAATGCCCTGGCCCAACTTCAACATAAACGCCAGCTTCTTTCCTGCCCCTTACTTCCCTAACTTCAGGTGCGACTAATTCTTTTTCTGCCATATCCAATATTTCTATATCCGAGAAATATGCTTTTTGAGGAGCTAATACTCTCAGGTAATTCTTATATATCGCATCATTTCCAAGAGCCGGACTTGCACTATTCTCTATAAGAATTGTCAAATCCTTGATTATTTCCCCTTCACTCATTGTAACATTAAGAGTAGAACTTCTTTCTATAAAATAGTTTGCCTTATTAACACCCACGTTGGCGTCAATTATCCCTAACCAATCAGCATAGCAATTACCTGAGCAGGTTGGTTGATATACTCCCCCATCCCAACCCATGTCAGCAATGGCCCTTTGAGTGTTTTTGTTATGTAAAAATAGCTGTATATGTTTTTCGTCTAAAGATTTCGATATTGCCTTGCCGATGTCAATATATTTATTTGAAGGCATGTTTATCAAATCATCCATTAATTCTCTCGCTAAGGCCGTCAAAAATGTCGCCTTTTTTTGAGAGCCAGGGAAAAAATCCTTTTCTACTTCGTATTGAGTAATTTCATATAAATTGTCGCTATCTATTTCCTTACCAAAGTCTGCTAAATATACAGGGCCCATTTCGTTTATAAGCTCCCTGGCAAATTCTAAATCTACAGCGATGACCCCATCGACACTTTCTCCTATTTCCTTTTCTAAAAACCACTCGACTGTAGTGGCCGAAGAAGGGAAATCAGGATCCCAATTAGAATCTCTTAAAAACCAGTTGGCCTCGCCAAGGTAATTTTTAATAGGTGTGGGAGGTTCTATGTGTCCTTTCAATTGACCATCAGCTGTGTAAACGTCTGACACATTTAGGTCGATTATCTTGCCTTCTTTAAAACTAATTAGGGCAAATGAGCCTATAAAACCTCCGGTTGGTCTTAATTCCATATTGTTCTGAAACAAAATTAAATATTTTACTGAAGCGTCACTCCCCAATATCACTGGTAAAGATTCCGCAATTTGCTTGGCTGATAAAATCTTTCCTCTTAATGCACCAAAGTCTAGTTTGTCAAGAATCTTCTCCGCATACTTTTTCCCTGTCTTATTTCCATCCTCAACCTCTGATTGTAGAAAGCCCATTTCTCTATATAGCAAGTCGAGTTCGAGAGCTATGTTTTCAGAATAGGCTTGTATATCGTAGGACTCTCCTGCTAATGATTTTTGAACAATTTGACTAGATGAATGAAAAACAACTAATCCTTTTTCCCCCAAAAGGGATAATCGCTGTACGAAGGAGGAAAGAAACACAACTGGTTCATATAATTTACCCACAACAGGAATTTTTGCATAAACCCCGGCTTGCCTGCGTGCTATTCCTGAAGTAACTGATGAAAAAGTCAGGGCCGTTTGAGCCAGGGCCTCCCTTCCTGAAAGAGCTTGATTCATGGCCACCCACAAAGACGATGAGCTTAATACTAAAAAGGCCGGACTGAAAATCAAAAGCATAATTACAAGAATTGTCCCCCAAGCCCACGCCTTGCTTGTTTTACCTAGTCTCTTTTTTTCCAGTTTTGGTAAGTCTATTTGAAAAGAGCGTTTAGGTTTTGCAGGCTTTATTGGTTTCACAACCTGTTTTTTCTTAATCACAGGTAAGGGCACTTGACCATATTGTTTAAACCAGTCTAATGTCTCTGTTAAAGCTTGTTTTAAATCTGTCTTTAAGTTAATGGTTGTATTTAATTTGGGTGAAATTTTACTCTCTGGGGCATACACTTCTGCGTGAACTTCGCGAGAAACTATATCTTTCAGCAGTGATGTAAACTTACTTGCGGATATTTTTTTTGAATACATTAGAGACGTTGTCCCCATAGAACCGAAGGAAAAAAGACTTTTTACAAGGCCTCGCGCAGCATCAGGAATATATGTAGGATACAGCTCTATGTATCTATATTCTTTAAGTGCTGACTTACCTATTGCATCTTTGATTGTTGTCGTCACAATTCCGTTGCTCGAAAACGACATTCGTGGTCCAAACAATTCCCCAAGACAAACTAACCCTACAATTAAATCCTTATTTGTCAGAATTGCCGCTGATTGATCAAACAATATATTTTCATACGAGTCTTGATAATAAGGCAATACCACTAAGACCTTCGCTTGTAGTTCCATTGCCAATGCTGCAACTTGCTCTAAATACTTCTTTTTTTCCTTTAAAGTCTTCTGATCCGAAATTGTATTTTCGTCACAGTGTATAAAAACTAGATAGTTCGAATTCCCCAAATTACTTTTTTGCAACCCGCTAACCACTTCAACTGACGTATTTTGAGCCAAGTGATTAATTTGTTTACGCCACTTTGCACCTTCATTGCTTATAATGCGAACCCTCGATAGTCCTGCAACGAGAGATTCAACAAACGCTACTGCTAAGGCCGATGGGTCAGCATAGATAATCACAACAGGTCTTTGGTCAAATGGAAGCATTGAGGAATCAGTCATAGTATTTAATATGCTAAGTCAATTAACGCAACTTTTCAATCTAGTTCAATCAATAAAAGTGTATTCGTCACGGGAAAAAGATTTGTTTTCAAGTGCCAGCTGTTTGCCACGTGTATTAAGAAGTGCTTCTAATATGTAATTCTATATGCGTTTATCCAGCTCTTTGTTTACTAAAAAATCGGCCAGTCTATTTTTGTCTCTTGGTGTCCATTTATATATAACTTTGGAAGACAACTTTGACTCGATCCCTTTTCCTTTTACAAACATCTCCTTTAATTTTGGGTTCTTAACTTTGTAAAGTCCCGACATCTGTTTTGTAACCAATTCTGAATCAAGATTAATAATTATCTCTAAATCTGTGTCGTCTTTGTAGTTTTTAAATAGCCAGGACAAAGCCAGTAGCACTGATCCATATTCGGCCACGTTATTTGTGGCTATCCCTATGTATTTTGAACCCCTATGGGTAATCTTGCCGTCTTGAATAGCGACAAAGGCTGAAGCAGCAGGGCCTGGATTACCTCTTGCTCCTCCATCGCAATATATAATTATTTTGTCTTCCATGTTTGTCAGTTTAACACGAAGTAGATAAAGTGTTTATCCCTTTTTTCTGAACATTAGACCCACCAAAACCGCAAAAAGGATTTGTGTTTGTTGTAAGGTAACCCAGTAATGATCAAGGAAGCCAGTTAGGACTACGAACAGAAGCGCCGCCAACAATATGTTCTCTTTTCTTAAGATTGCTTTGGTTATAACGGTCAACAACAATAAAACAAAAGTATAAAAGCCAACGAATCCGGTTTCTGAAAATGTGAGTAAAAATATATTGTGAGCCGGCTGTAACCACCAAGTAACCTTCGGAAAGTCTGAGCTTTCAACAAGTCCTAAAATATAATTTCCTATACCTACTCCCACAATTGGATTCTCAGCAATTAAGGTCCCCGCCTCTTTCGCAAGATGCAATCTGTGATTCACTGTCTCAATATGACCTAGTGAAAATAGCAACCTGTCCGATACGATAGGAAGAAGAAGGCTCATGGCGATTATTGAAACAACGATTAAAAGATATAGTCTTTTAAATATATCTACATTGAATTTCGCAGCAATAAGAGACAAGCCAACCAAAACAAACGCAATCCAAGCCCCGCGGGAAACACTTAATACGAGTGCTAAAGAAGTAACCACCAACGATAATATGTAATAAATAGGTGTTTTCGATTTTCTGCTCAAGTTGCGCAACAAAAGGAAAAATCCTACTCCCAAAAACCCTGCCATAACATTAGGATGAGGAAATACAGAATAAGGCCTTAATAACTCCCTTCCAAACATAGTAAAGGTAGCTATTCCCGGTGTTGTGGCAGTAAAGCTTCTTTCTCCAAAGAGGAAGAATAATCCTCCAACTGTTTCTTGAAGACTGAATTGGACAAAGGCAAGGATAGAAACAGCAATTAGCGAGAAAGATAAGGGCTTGGCTATCCAACTACCAAAATCAAAGTCTTTGGCACGCGCTACAAATAGCCCGATTAATAGAAATTCAATTACTTTAGCCCATTTGTAAATAGCCACCCACGGGCTTTTCGCAAGATAGATATTAATTCCCACAAAAACGACTAGGATAGTTATTGCTGATAAATATATATATTTATCATATGGGCGCTTTTGGCTCGTTCTTCTAAGAAAACCTTGAATAGTCCAAAAGACAAATAACAGAATCGCCAAAATATCAGTTAAATATATAGTGGGCGAAAAATAATCTATTTTAAATCCATACACATAGGCCCAGTCTGGCCAAAAATGCAATGCTAATTGAGTCGGAAGAAGTAGTATAAGAAGTTGGAAAGTGAATTTAATAAGTCTTTTCAACAGGTCAGCTGAAATTAACCTTGTTAGCAAGGATTTTATCAAAGCGATCATTAATCCTCTATTTTTTATGTTGAATTACCAGATAGCGCTCTTTTCCTTCTCCACTCGATTCTGTTTCAATGTCCTTCTCTTCGGTTAGCACAAGGTGAACAATTCTTCTTTGTGCAGCATTTAAATTGAATAATGTCTGTGGCTCTCCTGTCTCCCGAGCTCTTTCTGCTGCCTGTAGCGCAAGGCTTTTTAGTTGGTCTTCTTGTTTTTCTCTCCAGTCCCCCACATTCACAATAATTCTCGCCCACTCTTTACTCTCCTGATAAATCATCATTCCTAGAATAACTTGTAGTGCATCCAATGTTTCCCCATGTCTTCCAATCAATAGTCCAGTCTCCGCATCTGCTTCGATATCCACCCTTATAGCCTCGTTCTTTTTGTCTTCTGTCGCTACAGCCTTTGCTTTTGTTCCCATAAGCTCAAGTAATTTGTCTGCCAATTTTTGTACAGAAGGCACTTTTTCCTTAAGAGGTGTTTCTTTGATTTTGATTTCTGTTTTTGTTTTAGTTTTTTTTACGGCCATTTTTATTACTCCTAGCATCCGATTGTAACAGACCTATTTTCTCAATCCAAGGAGTCAAACCTCCCCACCCCTGTGAATTATATTGTTGGATTGCTTGGTAAACTGAAAAAAGGAACCAATACAGAGCCAGACCGGAAGCAAAACGCATTCCGATCACGATGGTCATCAGGGGAAAGGTGTATATCATTGATTGCTGCATTGCTACTTGGATATCGTCTGACTTTTCTTTTGTCTTCTTCGCAGCCTTCTCTTCCGCTTTAACATAAGGAGCCATTATCTTCGCAGAGATAAACTGAACAAGGGCGGCAAGCAATAGAACTGGTCCCGGTAGCGGGATTGGCAAAGAAGCAAGATTTATAACATCAGGTTTTGTTACATCAAGGTATAAAAATCTTGTATTTATAATTTCCTGTGCACCAAATTTCAAGGGCTCATAGAGAAGCTCATTAAACCGGGCAACTATATCACCATTCGGGGTTAAAACACGAGAAAATACATTAAAGAAAGCTATTAAGACAACTATCTGTAATAGATAAGGCAAGCATCCTGCTCCAGGATTAATCCCCTTTTGTTTGTAAAACTCTGATTGCGCTTGAGCCAATTTTATTTTATCTCCGCCATGTTTTTTCTTAAGCTTCTCCAACTGAGGAGCAAAATCTTTCATTTTCTTCATTGATTCCATATATGGCTTTGTAAGAGGATTTAGTACTACCCTCAAGAAAAGGCCGAAGCCTAGAATTGCCAACCCCATGTTTTCCCCAAGTATTCGGTAAGCAACGATTAAGCCGTTTGCAAGTGGTTGAATTAAAGCTGTGGTAAAAATATTCATTATTTATTTGCTTAGAAGAGGATCATAAAATCCCGTTTTTGAAAAAGGATGACAGCGAAATAATCTCTTTATTGAAACCCAAGTTCCTCTATATAAACCATATTCTGCTAATGCTTTTCGAGAATAATCAGAGCATGTAGGGTAATATCTACATCCTCCTCCAAAAAGAAACTTTAACGGCTTTGAAAATATATTCTTATAAATATTAAACAATGTATTTTGTAATTTTTTCATTTTATTAAACCTGATTCTTTAAATACTTTTTCGACTTCTCTTGTTAAATCTTCACTTTTTCTCTCAAGAGTCATTTTCTTTGCTAGAAAAACGACATCATGCCCATTTGCCACTTTGCCTATCTTCTGATTAACAGCTTCTCTCAACTTGCGTTTTGCTTTATTTCTATCTACTGCTGTCTTTGATATTTTGGTTGAAACTATAAAAGCGAACCTCGAAGGTTCGTCGTCTGTTCTTTTGCTTACTAATATCCCGAAAGAATCAGCTTGGTAAAGAGATCCTTTTTTCTTTACTTCTTCCAAGATACTTCTTCCTGTTAGTCTGTGTTTTTTTGCAAGCATTGGATAACGTTTAAGAAGAAAGTTTCTTTCTACCCTTTTTTCTCCTGCTAGAAATAACCTTTCGTCCGTCTTTCGTCTTCATTCTGACTCGAAAGCCGAACTTACGTGCTCTTTTTTTCTTGCTTGGACTGTATGTTCTTTTTGGCATAACTCTAAAACAAGGTTTAGTCTACTAATATTTTACGACAAGTGCAAGAAAAGAACCACAACAACAAAAAGCACTCGAGTGGGACAAAGTTTTCAATTTTCGGTCTTTTTGGGGGTTGACGAATTGTGGATAACTTCACTACTATGCATTTGCTCCTGTCCGACTGTCCCGTAAATCTAATCACTGTGTCTAGTATTAATAAAAATCAAATATGGAATGATTCCATGGAAAGTATAAAGGTGTCTGTCTCACCGGCGATATTTTCAACGTGGTTCTCACAAACTCATCTCTCAAATCTTAGTAAAAAAGAGGGGAGATATATTGCCAAAATTGGATGCTCTTCCAGTTTTGTTAAGTCGACAATCGAAGGGCGCTATTTTGGTCTGATACAAGATTCTTTAAAAAAGATCCTTGATACCGAGTGCGATTTGATATTTATTGTAAAAGAGCATCCAAAGAAAGAAGGGGTCACCAAAACAAATGCGCCGGCGCCGCTTTTCGAACAGGAAGAAAGGCTCCAAGAAGAAATCGGGGTTAGTCTATCAAAAGCAAGAATTCGACCGGGATTTACCTTTGAAAACTATGCCGTGTCCTCTTCCAACCAAATGGCTTGGGCCGCAGCAGAAGCCGTTTCCAAAAATCCAGGTACTTCATATAACCCTCTCTTTCTTTGGGGTGGAGTGGGGGTTGGAAAAACTCATTTAATGAACGCTGTCGGTCACTACCTAATAGGAGAACGAGTCGATGACAAAATTCTTTTTTGCACTGGAGAAGAATTTACGAACGAAATAGTCGAGGGAATCAGAAAAAAGACAACAGTGGACTTCAGAAATAAGTACAGAAAACTAAAAACTTTAATCATTGATGATATCCAATTTATCGCTGGAAAAGATGCTGTTCAAGAAGAATTTTTCCACACATTCAATGCCCTCGTTGCAGAAGGAGGACAAGTAATCTTGGCTTCTGATCGGCCCCCGCATGAAATCTCGAAGTTGGAAGAACGATTACGAAGTCGGTTTGAAGCGGGTTTAATTGTAGATATTTCTCCGCCTGACTTTGAACTTAGATGCGCTATTGTTCAAATCAAAACAAAGGAGAGGGGAATCGAAATTCCTATGGACCTTGTCCAACTTATTGCCGGAAACATAAACTCTGCAAGAAAAATGGAAGGTTTTCTAATTAGACTTTCTTCTGAAGCAAAACTAAAAAATACCGAGATAACAGAAGAGTTAATTCAATCTCTTTTGGGGAAAGGCATTGAATCAAACGATAAAAAAATAAAAGCAACTCCCAATGAGGTTATTACAGCTGTTTCTCGATACTTTTCTCTTGGTAAAAGAGCTCTCCTTGGTACTTCACGAGCAAGGCCTGTTTCCTTACCAAGACAAATTCTGATGTATTTATTAAGAACCCAGCTTAATTTGCCACTACAGGAAGTTGGAAGGCTTGTCGGTGGAAGAGATCACACAACTGTCATGCATGCTGTGGAAAAGATAACTCATTTAGCCAGTAGGGATGTGCAAACTCGTCAGGATATCCTGGGGATAAAAAATAGTCTTTGAGGATAAACCCATCAAGTTTCTCCACTTATCAACAATAATCGTAATTTTATCCACATTTATATCCACAATTAACTATGTTTAATATAAACAATCAATCACCAGCCTACGTAGGCGTACTTTTCCACTTATCAACAAACCCTACTACTATTACTACTAATTTATATAAAGAAAGAACAGCATATAATAAAAACTAATAAAATACATTTTGGAAACATCTTGCCTTTATTATTTATTGTTCATATAATGCGAAAGAAAGATAAACAAAATGAAATTACAGGTTTTACAAGAAAATCTTTCTAAAGCTCTCGTTACCGCATCCAGATTTACAAGCGCAAGAGCGCAACTTCCGGTTTTAGGTAATATTCTTATTTCTGGTAAAAAAGCAAAACTTTTAGTATCTGCAACAAATCTTGAAACGTCAGTTTCAATATCGGTTGGGGCTCAAATAGACAAAGAAGGAGAAATAACAGTACCGGCACGAGTGATTACCGATATTGTATCTAATCTACCTTCTGGCTCTATTAATTTGTCATCTATTAATGAACAAGTAAAAATATCTGCACAGAATTTTGAATCTAGTGTTTCTGGAATGAATGCGGCTGATTTTCCCACAATACCTCAATCAGTCGGGAAGGAGTCGATTATTTTAGAAAGAGAAAGCTTCTTAACTGCTTTATCTCAAGTTTCTTTTGCAGCCTCAGTGGATGAAACACGGCCGATTTTAACAGGAATATTATTCATATATAAAAAAGGGAAATTGATATTAGTAGCCACAGATGGTTTTAGATTGTCTCAAAAGGAGATTTCAATGAAGACAATACAAAAGAAACAGAGCGTCATATTACCAAAAACGGCGCTCAGTGAACTATCAAGACTTTCCTCTGAAGAAGAGAAAATAGGTTTCTCTTTAAGAAAATCAGACAATCAAGTTGTTTTTGGACTAGGAGGAACGATTCTCGCCTCAAGAATATTAGAAGGGGAATTCCCTGATTTTGAGAGGATTATTCCTAAAGATTCAAAGATAAAAATAAGTTTAGATAAAGAAGAATTACTTCGAGCCGTTAAGTTGGCTTCCGTTTTTGCCCGAGATTCCGCAAATGTTATTAATTTCACTGTTAGGAAAGACACAGTTGAACTTTCCGCAGAAAGTCAATCTTCAGGTTCACAGGAAACGAAGGTTGATGCTAAAGTGGTAGGATCAATAGACAAAAAAGGTTTTAAGATAGCGTTTAACTATAGATTCTTAGAGGACTTCTTAGGGGTAGTGAAGGAGGATGAAATACAAATTGAACTTTCAGCTACAAACGCACCAGGAATTTTCAGAGACCCTAAAGATCCCGATTACCTTCATTTAATAATGCCTGTGAAGATTCAAAGCTAGTTACTCTTTTATAACGTAGTAATTAATAGGTTCAATTAAACCAATTGTTTTTAGATTTTCAATAGCATTTTCAATAAACACTTCTTCTTGTTCTGGATCTAAGTCGGGAACGAGAACTCTTATTCTAAAAGATTTTCGTTCAAAATCGTAAACAATACGATATTGACTATTTTCAATCGGAAGATGAACATACCAAGGATAATTTTCGATGAAATTTTCAAAAGCCTCGCCAAAGATTGAATCGTCAATAGATTGAAGTGCCCCTTCTTTAGAAATAATTTCGTCGGTAAATGGTGTTGTTTCAAAAGAAAAATTGTAAATAGGTTTGCTATTATACTTAACAACAATAGAGTAAAGAGTGTCGGGTTGAAGATTGTTTATAAAAGAAACAATCATTGCTTTTTCTGAAAAAACAAGCCCAAAGTCCTCTTTTGGTGTGATCTCAAGACTAATTTTTTTAATGTTTTTATCATTTAATGCTTTATCAAAAAGAATAGAAAGATCAGTTTCTTGAGAGACATGGATAGAGCCATCTTCAGGTTGAGTCGCTATCACTTTGGGAGACTGAGTTTTTATTTGAAGGAAAACAAAAACAATAATCAAGATAACAAAAACAATAATGATGGCATTTTTTTTCTTAAACATTAAGGTAATCCGATTCCAACAATTTTGATACCAGGTAGATCTTGAATTCCTATTCCTGACAAACTAAAAGTAAGAGAACCATCTTTAGTTGGCGCGTTCGATTGGATATATTGAATACTGTCCTTAGTAGTTGAATGAACGATACCTACGTGATTAATTCTATTTTGCCCTGAAAGAACCTGAAAGAAAATAACACTACCCGAAACAACATTTTCAGGAGTAGCTTCAGAGGACACAATAATTTTTCCCCTCCTTAAAAAATCTTCGTACATTGTTGGTGACCAAAGAGTGATCATAATATCTGTGTTTCCAGTTTCTCGATAGGCTTTTTGTACGAGATAAGTACACCAAAACAAACAATTTCCACATTTTGAGGCCTCTGTCGGTGATGGAAAAGGGTCTTTCTCAAAATATACTTCATTAAATAAATCAGGGTAGCTTGGTGGATAAAGAGTGACATCTTCGGGGAAATCTCCTGGAGAACGATTCCAGTAGCACCAAAAGCCTTGGTAAAGATCCGACGTTATTTCCCAAGCCCTTACGGTAATTAGTGAAGTTGTCGGTTTTGGAAGCGAAACCGGTAATTTTTCTGTAGTGCATTCTATTGGGAAGCCGGCAAACGAAGACTCAGAAAAAGGACTAGGAGGAACAATGTATGCACCGGAATTAATAATAAATAGAATGATAGCAATCATGACAGGGATAGAAATAAAAGAGATTATAAGTGGGGCTGCAATAGAAGGAAAAACAACACCAGTTAGGCCAGCCATAAACGCTTGTCCAAAACTTCCAATACTTGCTCCTAAAAGACCAAAGCCCCCTGCTTTTGCTGCTAATAAGCCGACTCCTGAAATAAAACCACCAACAACAAGGGCGGCTCCTAAAAGTCCGCCAAGGGTAATGCCGCCAAGAAACATCGCCCCAGAAATTAATGCAAGGATCCTTTCTTTGCCCTCCTTTGTCTTAAGACTGGAAATAAAATCTTTTATTTTTCCTACAACAAGAAGGGCAATATTTGCTAGTCCTGGAGCCACTACCGCTCCGATAGCTTGTGCGGCAGCGGTTGTTGTCACCTTTGCGGCAACTTTTTTGCCCACTGCTTTAAATGCTTTTGAAGAAACTTTTCCAAAGAGTTGTTGTCCAATCCGTCCAATAACATTTCCCACAAACGATTTTCTTGGCAACACAGCGGTTGAACCATCAGCAGATGGTATAAGGAAGGAGGCGACTTGAGATTCAGACAGACCAGCTTGTCTGCTGTAGATTCTAGAAATCCATTTATGACTAAAAGGATGTGCTTCTTGTTCTGTCTTAATTAAGTTCGCGAGGTTATTTAACTGACTTGGTGTAATTCCTAGTTGTTGAGCTTTATTCCCAAGCGATCGAATCGAAGCGCTTGATATTCCGTGGCTCATCATATATCTCGCCGTTGCAGTACCTGGACCTTCCTCTTTTGCAGAACTCGAATAGGTTGTAGGACCTGAAAGATAGGTGGCGGCTCTATAGGGTGCCGATAGAAATCGACCAGCGGTTCTTGATACGACTGTGGAAGATGAGGTAGCAGGTATAGGTTCTGGTATAGATATGGATTTTTCAATCTGTTTTTGGCTTTCCAGTAGTGTTTTTTTGGCCAGGGCTTGCTTGTCGTAGGAACTTAACTTCTTCTCCCCGGTCGCATTTTCATCCATGGAGGAAACCAGATCGTCAAGAATTTCCGGAATAGTATCGTCAGGCTGTGTACCTTCATCCCACAGGTTTTTCCATTCAAGAACAATCTTTATAGCTTGATCAATATCATTTTTTTTCGTCGTTTTCTTTAGAAGTTCGGCAAAATCTGATTTTATATATCCGCCCTCGGGCCAAAAATTAGGAACAGTTATTTTTTTACCATCCTTCCTTCCAAAAACAATCTCTGGGTAAAAAACCTTAAGACCCCGATGAAGGAAGTTAACGGTTCTTTTGCTTACCGGGACCAGTATTTTATTGAGGGTTTCTGTCATATTGATTCCTTTGAGTAACTTGTTCTGTTGTTGCAAAAGGTCTTGAATCAACATTTTCATTGAATGTCTTTTCCTGAGGCCTTGAATCGATCAATTTATGTTCTTCTTTGGATGCGACGACACTTATTGGTGCATGGTGGGGTCCAGCAAAAAAGATTCCTTCCCCAATGTTCGCCCCCATTAAGAGTTGTTTTTCTCCCTGAGATAAATAAAAGACTTCGCCGATCTTGTCTATTGCCGCAGGAGACTGCTTAAGGAGAAGCCTAAGAGCCGAGTTTGTAACGATAGCTTTACCGATGTCTTGACTCAAGAAATCTTCTACATCTTGCGTTATAGTGGTCAATCCTAGAAAGTATTTCCTTGCTCTTTTAACAACGCTCCAGAGGAATTGAGCAGAGTCTTCATATCGCATCATGTGCCAAGCCTCATCGACGATCAGCAACCTTCTTTTAATATCTCTTCTTACTCTTGTCCAAATGAAATCCAAGATGATAAACATGGCAATTGGTCTGAGTGCTTCTTGCAGATCTTTAACAGAGAAAACAACAAAAGGGTTTTTTATCTCGACGCTTGTTTGCTGATCAAACATGCCGACAAAACTTCCTTTTACAAACTTTTCAATTCTTGCTGCCAAGTCTTTTGCTTCCGCGGTCTCCATACCCATTAAAATTTTGTAAAGATCTTCCATTAAAGGAGGTTCTCTTTTTTGGGTTGCTGGGTCTTGAGTTATTCCTTTTGCTCTGTATGTTGCCACCAAGGCTCGATCAAGAAGGGCTTCTTGGGTAGCATTCAATTGCCCCATGATGACCTTAAAAAGAGAATGAAGAGTTAGGATTTTTAATCCTAGCTGATTTTCTCCCTCTTCGTAGATTTGAGTTAGGTCAAAAGGATTAATTTTAGACGGAGAGTTAAATGAAAAAGAGACAAATTGTCCACCAACTGCACCAGCCAATGCTTCGTATTCGCTTTCAGGGTCGATGACAATAACCTCCGTTCCGAGCATTAAAGATCTTAAGGCTTCTAATTTAACAAAATAACTTTTTCCGGCACCCGAGGTAGCAAAGATAGTCATGTTGCTGTTTTCCAGCGAAAATCTGTCGAAGATAATGAAAGAATCATTTTGTGAATTAATGCCATAAAGTACGCCTTTGTCGGAGGATAATTCAGCAGAAGTTAACGGAAAAGTGGTTGCCAAAGAAGTGGTATCCATATTTCTTGTAATTGAGAGGACATCTCTTCCAAAAGGGGCTGACGAAAGAAATCCTTTTTCCATATCAAGAGTGGCTCTTTTGCCAACGATCAAAAGAGAACCAAGAGTTGATTCGATTTGGCGGGTAATTTGGTTTAATTCTTCCAGAGAGGGAGCGGGGATGGTTATATAGAGAGAAAATTCAAAATAGCGCTCAGATCCTTTTACCAATTGTTCTTGCAACGTTCTTGCATCTTCTAGTTTTGCTTGGGTTGAAGGATCAACGATTTTTCCCCTTTCGAGGTCAGTGGCTATTTCAGCCTCCATCTCGGCAATTTTTCGTCTCAAATCGTCGAGAACTGTTTTCCCGGCAACAGGATAAATGTTAAATGAAATATCTAAAGAATTATCAAAATTGACGATTGGTTCTAACCACCCAGGGGAAACAAATCTTGGATATCCGGCGATGAAGAGAGTTCTAAAATAGACATTGTTTATTTTAATAAAGCCAAAATCAACTTCCATTGATTGAGGAGCAAGAATGTCTATAAGGGGCATTTGTTTTTGACTAAAGGCAATGGTGGGAGAAGGAATGGGTGGTTTTTTTGTTGGAGTATTGTTTTGAGCAACCTCACCATTGGGGGGTGGTGTGTTGTCAACATTTTGAGATTGAGGTAAAGACACACTGGCACTTGTTTGTGCTGCGTCCTCTTGGATTGTCTGTTTCTTTTTCAAAAAACCTGGTACGTCCATACTATACGGTGTCCTCCTTGCTTTTAACTGCTGGCATTTCTGGGTTATAAATGTCATAGAAAAGCTCTATTAATTCCGCAGTGGAGAGTTGTTTTAGTTTTATACTTAATCTCCCGGCTTGTCTGATAAGATGGTCTCTTTTTGGATAGAGAGAAACTTTGGCTTTTTTAATTGCGTAGGTTTTGGGGTATGGAAGTGGGCCTTTTTTTGCAATCGAAAGAACAGATTTCGTTACACCAAGCTCTAAAGCGCTAAACGGAATGACAATAAAAAATCTTTTTCCCAGAACATTTTTTTTCTTTATCGTTTCAGAAACAAAGTTTTTGTAACCCGTCATGATTTCAATAAGCTTTGGGTTTTGAATTTTGTTTGAAGCCTCATCAAGATATTTCATATAGCTCGAGATATCTTTTCTTTGAGAGCGAATAACTATTTGGATAGCAAAAGAAAGAGAGTTGAGAAGAGCAGCATAGGCGGCAATAACAGCTTGTTGCTCCTTTTCGGACAAAAGACCAAAGTTAAGGGAGGTAGTTTCCAAGATAATTGCCGCACCTCCATCTTTGTACAAAACCAGGTCATCAACAATATCGGCAATCGGCAAATGTTTTTGAGAAATTGCTGATATTGGCTTATCTGGTATGCTAATAAAAGGAATTTTCATATTAATTAATTATTATTGGTGTGGGAATTTTATTTTTAGACCTTATCGCAATTGGTGGAATAATGCTCCCGGTTGCTTCAAAGGTTAATGGCTCAAAATTAAGCCCTTCCTTCTCGCTTATAATTTCGTATCGCCCATCTTGTAATGGGGTAACAATTATGAAGTGCCCCACTTTGTTTGTTTTGACGGCTCTAACAGGTCGGCCGGCAACATCTCTGATTTCGAGTATTGCACTTTCAATGATTTTGCCACCAGCATCGACAACCTGACCAGTTAGTGTATTAGGCTTCTCAGGGGGAAGTGGAGGAGCTGCATTGACGGAGAACTGGGCGGCTTGTCCCGATATCACTTCTTGAGCAGTGAACGTCTTGGCAACGGTGGAAGTTTTTGCTTCTGCTGGCTGTTGATTTTGAAGTAGTGGTTTTTTTTCTTCAACCACAACCCTGGGCTTATATCCTTGCGGAATAACAGTTGGTATGTTTTGCGGCACAGTCATTTCTTGCTGTTTCTCTTGCGGGGTATGTTGAGCCATAGCGGCTGAAGAGGGGGTTTCAATCGCTCTTGTTCCGCCACTTCCGAAAAGCCTAGTAAGTTTTGAAAGGAAAGTATTTTCAGCCTCTTCGAGTTTGGAAAATACGGAAGTGCCTCGCCCTGGAAGACTCTGCAAGTATTTTTCCAATTCTTTCTCTCCATGTGGGGCAACAACATGCTCTTGGGGCACAGACGCTTCTTCTTTAAAAAACACAGGAGGCTTGGTCGTTTTCCCCCAAAAATAGGTAGTAGGAGTATAGACTGCTTTGAAAAATGAAATAACCCATTGCTCAAGAGGTCTTTCTTCAAAGGGAAGAAAAGCAAGAGCGGCTCCAAAAAGAGCAAAAAATATTACAAGAGGCCATTTGATAACGGGGTGAAGATTTGATGCATAGAAAAGAAGAGAAAACAGAGCTCCTCCCGCTATTTGGAAAAATTGCTTTAAAGTCATATTTCCTACCAACTTAAACTGGTAGGAAGATATTTGTTGCGGTATAGGGTGTTGTTGATCCATAGATAGGGTGAGTTATATAGTTTTAACCCTTAATTAAGAGTACTGCGTGAAGAAGCTATTTCAAGTAGACCAGCTTTTCACACAAATGATGTAGCAAAGTGCTTGGGCGAATTAAGTACTGAAATTTGAAGTAATATTATTGAATCTTATTTTCTGTCTCTGCCGGGGCCTGCTTACTGTACTGTTCTGCTAAAAATCTATCCAATCTTTGGGCCAGATCTCCGCTATTTTGTAGTTCTTCTAACGATACCAAGCTCCTTTTATGAGAAATTCTTGGGTGGAAGACAATAATTTCATAAGGAGACATTTTTATGCTAAAGTCAATTCTTGCGTAGCTAGAATAGGTGTCATCGAGACAATCACGTTCTTCTATAAATGTATGACACGCTTTGTAGATATGAGAAAATATTATTTTGTTTGGTTCCAAGTTTCTGATGAGTTTGCTGTTGGCTAAAACCTCACTGATTGTTGGAAAACAATTATCTTCTTGTTCGACACACCAGCCTTTTTCATACTGTTTCAAGTTCAAAAATTGTGTTTTCTTCTCCTTAGAATGTCGATCGACGTTTAGATTTTGGAATACAACAAAAGTATTAGTGGGTTTGCCATAATTATTAGTGCTAGTACTAAAACTGTGAAGATCCTCGATAAGTTTATCGATTTCTAGTTCATTCCATCTTTTGAGAAAACGCAACGCAGTTGATTTATGGGGCGCAAACTGTGCAGTTCTTTCTTCTATCCATCTTAAGCGTTTCAATTCCGCTGTCTCGGCTTTGATTTTTCGTTGTCCTTCTAACGCATCTTTGGCTTCTTTGGTTTTTTTCAGCCAAGATATTTCTTGCTCAAAACTCATTTGCTTGCGATTGTACAGCCCATAATACACAAAGTCAAGGAATTGTAAGTTGGAATAGAGGATGCTAAAATATTCCTATTATGACAGAGAAAAATCAAGACCTGATGTTAGATCCAAGAAGTGAGTCGTTGAGGCGAGGAGAAACTCGCGAGCGGTATGGTTTTGCTAACTCAAACCTTTTGGATATGATAGATGAACTCAAAAAGTGGAAAGAAATTGGGTTTATAGACAAGGAGAAAACACAAGAAAAACTGTATTCCACGCACGAAAGACTAATGAAGGCTCAGGTGAGGGAACTGGAAAAAACACTTGACCTTGAGATGAGGTTCAAGAATCCTTACCCTTATGATTCTAGGACTCAAGAAATGTGGTTCAGCACGGCTATCAATGCAGTAAGAACAGCACGGGATGAGGATTGGGCAGAAGGCGAGGCTAAGCGGTGGCTAGATAGATTGGCGGTTGATTTGACGTGGGGAGAGAACACCCAAAAAGTATTAGAGGGGATGGGCGGAGTTCTAGATAAGTTTTATGATTGGCACAATATGCTTTATTGGGTTAGGGAGAGAATGCGCAGTGACCCGACTGCTTCCTTTTATGAAGGGTCTTTTCAGAAAGAGCTCCCAGGGATGAGTGTTGCTAAGCAAGAAGAAACATCGTTGTTAGAAGAAGGGAGAGAAGAAACAAGAGAAAAGGCTGTCAAATATCAAGACGAGTGCACTTTCTGGATAATGGCAGTAGCAGAAGTAAGCCAAATGAGCAAGAAAGAATCTTCATTTATGAAGGATGCCGAAGGGCAAAGGACGCTCAGCGATATAGAAATTCAATTTATACGTACGGTATTTGAAGACAAAGAGCAACGTGAGTTTGTTGAGGAAAAAGAAAGAGAATTAGAGAAAAAATATCCAAATGAAAATAAAAAACTCAGAAATGAAGATGGTTGGTTAATTCACGAGCAGGATGGGGTAGTGCCCAGAGCTCTTCTAAACTGGTACGCAATGGGCAGCATAGAAGAAAAGAAACGTTTATACATCGCTGCAATGGAGACTTTATTAGTGATGCCTACTGATCGACACAAAAAACGAACCGTAAAAGAAGCACTGCAGGACTATATTGCCACTGGCGACGTGGCCAAAGCAAAAGCACTAGCGGAAGGAGTAAGGGGTTGGGCGGAGCAAGGAGTAAAAATGTGGCGTAGTATGAACGCAAACTTGAATCAGGCACTTGCGAGGGAGGTTGTTAGAGCTGAAATAGTAGAGGATTGGGGACACTTTGTAAGTACTCGCTTAGGATGGGGATGGAAGTACGCACTAAGGGAAGTAGAAGAAAATGGAAAGAAAAGTCTTAAGGTAGCTAGGAGGCGGGTTGGTGGAGCAACAACAGTAGCGACAGACGCCATTAGTGTGGCTTATTGGAGAGATTTTATTGCTGACAATGAAGGAAAACCGCGAACAATAGGAATGTTTCTTCCAATGAGCGACGAATTTAGAAAGAAACTGCTTAGTGAACGCCCTGATTGGATACCGGAATATTTAGAGGCAGTTGCTGAAAAGGACCAAAAGCTTCAACGCGCCTTTAAAGAGTTGTGGGAAGAGAGTGGTTGGGATCAAGAGGCAAAAGAGGGTTTAAGGGAGCTACTTTGGTATTGGGAAACATCCTACAAAGACGAAACTGGCAATCCGATAGTTATACCTATTTTTTTCCCTCCTGAAATAGCTTCTCTGAACTTTCTGAATACAATTTCCTTTTCAGGAAAGCGCGACATTGAAGAGGGAGATCCAAGTGCTTGGGATGAATTGTGCGCAGGTAAGGCGAAGTCTGAGTTTAAGTGGGTCAAAATGGGAGACCAAGCGCTATACCGTTGGATGATAACAATAGGCCAAATAGTAAGGTATGTGACAGTAATGGTGGATCCAGAGTCTGCAGCGAACGAAGGGCAATTTAAGGATTTCTTTGGAGACGTAGATAATATAAGAGAGCTTTTAAAAAGGGCAGACTTGGGAACCAGGGACGAGAAACAATCTAAAGCAGTGTTGACAATGGGCTTGGTGCCATTGCTGATATCGTTAAAAGTTGCGGACAAATATGACATTGTCGGCGCCCGTGGTTTTGAAAAAGGAGAGAAGCAAAAATGGGCGGTAGAAATGTCTTGGTGGAAAACAAAGCTTTCTAGTATGCCAGATGAGTATGGGGGAGTAAAAGGATATTCTCAAGGAATGGTACATTTACTTCGATTTTATACAAAAATATTTGCCAGACTAGCAGAAATTGCTGGCAAGGAAGAAGTTAGTAACTTGCAGCTTGGTTACAATGAGACGAGAAAAGATGTTGGAAATATGGGAGTCAGTATAGGGCCGGCTGTTGTCAAACCTCCTCCAAAGCGAAGATACGAAGAAGAAAGGCGCTAAGAACCCCTTTTTGAATTAAGAATATTGTCAAGCTGGTCTCCTATTTGAGTTGCTAGTTTCCCTTTTGTTCTCAGTCTGCTTGCAATTTCTGTACCACCCCCTCTAATAACAGCTTCTTTGCCAAGACGTGCAGGGGTTGATCCCCAAGCGGCGCCTATTGGTCCAACAGCCTCTCCGATAGCCGTTCCATAAGCGAATGGTTTGCCTTCAATCATGGACTTGATTATATCACCGATCTTAGGTGTTAAGAAAAACACGCCGAAAGAGAGAATCCAACCTAAAAGTCCGGTTCCGACGCTAAAAGGAAGATAGCCGGGCAGGACAGCCATTTCTCCTCCAGAAGGAAGAATTCCCAAAGGATTGACGGCAGTCCACCCGGCAAGATCGACCTCTTGTGTCATGCGCATTCCCCAAAAGAAATAATGGGCTAAGAACAACATGATTCGAACCATTGGAAATACGGCAACATTGGCTACAAGTTGTCTTAACCAAGGTCCAAACCCTATTCCTGACGAAAACGTTCCTGCTAAAATCATTATTGGAGCAGCGATAATAAGAAGAAGGATGTTGATGGTGGTTTTTACCAAAAGCCAGAGAATTTTTATGCTGGCAAAAATCATCAGAACAATGAGTAGGAGAAAAAGAATAGCTCCAATACCACCCCCAATGGCAATTGACAATCCTCCAGTGGGAACGGCGAAAAGAGCTCCTACTAGCGCTCCAGTTATCCCGAACAATAATAAAAATAACAACTGCGTTAGTATGAGAGACCAAAAAAGGCCGGAACCCATTACGAATGTGTTGAAAAACGGTATCATGTTCAAACTAGAAATATCCACCCCGGAGGATGTAACTAATGCAGCAATGATTCCCAGAAGAAGATAGGAAATATCAATAATAAAGCCAGCAATGGCATAAGAAAAAGTGATAAGTATTAAAGCAATAATAATTTTAGGGAGTGCAGATTGAACAGTGATTACTACTTGTGGTGAAATTTTTACCCTAAACATAATCATAAAAGACATAACGATCACGGCGAGAATAGAAAGAGCATAGGTCATATTGCGTGTTACCTTCCACGCTTTTAGGGCCGGCTGTAATCCTTCAAATCCAATTCCTTGCGCATAAGCACTTGGAATTATTTTTAGCCTGGAAGCAGTGTCCGCGACATATTCAACACCTGACGCCGGATGAAGAGAAAGAACAGAATCTCCAAAAGCACCAATCGCCAATACGGGGCTATTAATAAATGAACTTGATTCTTGAAGTCCTTTCACACAATCTTTAATTTCATTTAAATCTCCGTTTGAAACATTAACACAATTAATCAAATCGTCTCCATACGCAAAAGCCTGTAGAGAGTGTAAGATCCAAGTTACCTGCGCATAGGTATATCTTTCCCCAAATATTTCTTGAGGGTTACTGTCATCAAAAACCTTTGCAGACCACTCTTCAAAAGATTGATTATACCAATTTCCTCCTCCCTGAGCTTTTGCATTGGGAGTTACTAATGCAGCAAAAAGCAAGAAGACTAATATAAACGAGACAATAACTTTCTTGAACATACTTATTATTTTAATCATACAATACGAATGTAGGGTCAACAACACACCATTTAAGGACAACTCGTGTCTGTTGGCCAACTAGGGAGATTTGAACAATTTGATACCCAAGGCCAAGTTGTTTCTTTAATGTGGTTGTAATAGATATTTCCTTCACTGTCCGTTGGATCACAACCGCCTGATCGAAATCTACTGAGAAAAGCATGTATTCTATTATCCCAACCAGCTTCATTGGAGCAAGAGACATAAGTACCACTGAAAGGCAAACCCAAAAAATGATCAAGTTGTTCTCCAAAGTTTTGGAAGATAGATGGAATTCTAATACCAAAGTCCTGAGCCGTTGACCCACTCTCGCAATAATTACTGGCACCAGTTTCATTAAGCCAGATGGTTAAGGTGAAGGCAGGATTTACTCCTTTATCAACAGAGCGCTTAACAACGTCGTTATAACATTCATCCGCCATCGTATTTTCAAGCCCCTGGCATTCAGTCTTCTCACTCCAATCTCTCGCCATGCGAATGAAGTTTTCTTTGAATGCTCCCAGATATTTTGAGGGGATTGCCGAATTAGAAATATCTTGATTACATTCTTGTACGGGCGACTCTGTTCCTGGTTGACCAGAAAGAATTTGTTCCCCAAAGCCTTTTGGTCGAAGAATAGTTTGAATTCCTTTCAAGAAATATTCAGATACCCCTCCAACGTGCGGGAAGTATAGTTCAGCAGATTCTCCAGAACGTTCGTTTCCTGGATTGCCAGCGTAGACAAGGCCATCACCTGAATAGGTAACGTTTGTTGCGCCGGGAATATCTAATAATCCCAAGATAGCCCCACCCTCTCCTATCTTGGGAAATATTCTTTTAAAAATTGATGATGGTCCAGCTACGGTTCTTGCCCAAATTTCATTCACCTTAGGGGTTTTTGTTATAACAGACAAATTAGCGTATATTTCTTTTGTGCACTCCTGTCCAGACAATGGCTCTTCTCGTGCACAGCAGGTCTCGTTTACTGTATTGCACCCAGAGCCTCCATTCACAGTTCCTTTGCCGACACGGATACAACTGGGAGTATTTATGCATTCTCCTCCTGCGCTTTCGCAAGCATTGCTTGCTCCTGGTTCAAGTTCGCACGTAAATTCAGCGGTGTATGAAAGTACTCCACCTATTTCTCCGGCAAAAAGATCATCCCCTTCGTTTGTACGGACATTTACAAGATCACAGTATTCAGTAGGAGAAACACCTGAAAATGACAGATTGTTTTCCGCACCTTGTGGAGCGAACGTTTTTTGCAAAATACTAGCCAACTCTGCAACTTCTTCTGTGTGAGCAAAGAAGAGTTCCGCTGGTTCCTGATTATCAAATAAAACTTCTTTTAAAGTAACATCTTCCGATGGAGAATAAGCGGTCAAGGTTTGTGTTTCAACAAACCCAAGCTGGTCTTCCGTTGAAGAAAAAGGAACATAGGGAAATAGATCCGCCCAGTAATTTGGCCTAAGTGGATTGTCAATAGGAGAGCAGAGAAGAACACGTTTGTTTATTATTGGAATTGTAAATTGGCCACAACTATTGCCCCTCCACTCCCTGTAAGCTTCCCAGTAGTTTAGAAAATTTTCAAAATCTTTTCTTTGAGGAGGTACCCTTTCGTTCCAAGTACCAGGCAGTGTTGGTAAATTTGTGATTTTCCCTTCCCAGTCAGAAAGTCGGTGTTTTGTATCGATTATTTCGAGTAGTCCTTGGTGATAGCAAGGAACGGGAACACCCGCAACAGTACAAGCAATTATTTGATCATGACGCGTTGCGCCAGTTTGTTTGATTGTGTTTATTCTGTATGCTACTTGTTGTTCCCATGGAAGAAGTTTGTTGATGGGGCCAGAAAAATCTATAAGCTTGCTGATGTCTTGTTTTTCGCTTGGGTTTAGAAACTCATACTCGGCGCGATTTATGGTGCCGTTTAGATACCAGCTAACGTATTCATTTGTTTTTCCTACATCATCAAATCCAGAATCATCAGCATCTTTGTCAATATTTACGACACTTTCGGTATTACCTAGAATAGGAAAATCGGCACTTGATAAATCAATCCTAATATTTTTTGAGTTACTTGTTGTAAAACTACACTTTTCCTTTCCACTAGATAGAGATTCGCATGATGTTGCTTGATTTTTAGTAACAGTGATCGTATCGGCAACAATTAAATCATTTCCACAAAAAAGAGCGGTGTCCGCTTTGTCATCACAGGGGCTGGCTTGATAGGGCCTCAAAGAATGAAACTCATCATTTCGTGTTTCATCGCAGGGAACCGGAGGATTTGGGATTTGGGCTTTTGCTTTCGATACAAAGAACCCAAGAGCAAGAAAGAAAAATATAAACAATAGAATCAGGGAAAAACATTCTTTATTAACAGGCTTCTTGGGCAGCTTGTGCATTTTTGTTTTGAAGTTAATTTCCTTGAAATATTTTAAATTGAGTGACATCGACTCCGGTAAAGGTGGAAATAAATCTGAGGATTAGAAATGAAAGAGCAACAAGAACAATGCCTCCGATAGCATAAGTTAAGGTTTTTTTTGCACCTTCGATTGCCTTGGGGTCTCCACCAGCGGTTATAAATCGAAACCCTCCCATTATAAGCATGATGAAAAGAATAATACCTCCAAATCCTAGGACGATGGTTACTATGTTTTCAAAAACTCCTTCAAAGCCTTGAAGTGTGGCAACATCATCCACTGTTTCAATTTCAGCAGCCAATACAGTACTAATAATTTTATTCATGATGCAAAAAGATACCAATACTTTTCGACTTAAAGTTTAACTTAATGAAGTAATTGGAGCAAGCCTGTTTTATTGTGCCGTTGGGAGGGTAAGACTGAAAATGTCAATACCGAAGAAGGTATTTATTAGTTGAACAATGGCCCAAGCGGCAAAAACGATAACCAATCCAACAAGTGCGGCCGTAATTTGATTTCTGGCTGTTTCGGTTTGAGCCTTATCTCCACCTGAGGCAATCCACCTGATTCCTCCGATAACAAGAATGAAGAAAAATACCAAGGCGGCAACAACTAGAATTAATCGGATAAAAGCTGAAACAATTCCGCCAATTGTTAAGTCACCAAGAGCCGAAAATTCCCCTGTGGGGCTAAGATTTATGTCGTCGGCTGCGAGAACGGCGGTTGAATACAAAAAGTTAAGCATTCTGCGTATATTATTGAATCATAAGCGGCCCTATGTCAAGGGCAAGTATGTTTATTCCAAAAAAGTCCTCAAGGACTTTAAGTAGAGCAAAAAGGGAGAGAAGAATAACCACTCCGACAATAGCATTTGTTATTTTTCCTCTGGCTAACTCGATCCCTGCTTTATCTCCTCCAGAAGTGATCCATTGAATCGCCCCCATTATCATGACAAAGAAAAAGATAAGCACACCTACAAGGAAAGCCAGACCGACCATTCTGGGTAAAAGATCTTGGAAAAACCCAACACCGGTTTTTGTTTGCAAAGAGGGGCCTAAGACGGGATTTTCTATTGAATCTTGAGCAAGATAATTCACTATTGTTGAATTCCTTCTAACAAGACAGGCAGATCTAATATATTCGGTATTCCTATCAGTTTTCCTATTAATTGGACAATAAAAATAGCGGCAATAACGACGACGAAGCCAAGAATTCCGGTTGTAATTCGTTTTTTAGCAGATTCCAACGCCGCTTTGTCTCCCCCCGAACTAATAATGCCAATGGCCCCCATTATCATCAGAAGAACAAACCAGATAATGGCGATAATTGTCATTAGTCCAATAACGCTGGAGATGAATTTTGTAAATACTGCTGGAGCGCTCTGTCCTTCTTCTAACCCCAGGGCACCAAATCCTTTAAATCCTCCCTCGGGCGCCAGGTTTATATCAGCTAATTTATTCATGGTGTCGGTATTGTTGGGTTAAGTATAAAAGTTGGATCTCCAAATATCAGTTGTCCAAATATAGCGGCTAAGACGAAGGCGCCAGCGGCAAAAGCAAGCCCCAAAAGAGTTTGCCATATCTTTGCCCAGGCACCAGCCATTTTTTTGGGATCATCTCCAGCAGACATGAAAGCATATCCGGCAAGAACAAGATTAAAGAGAGCATATACCCCGGCACCAATAATAAGGGCCTTGATAGTCCAGTTTAGAAAGATTCCTATTGCCCCACCTTCTACTCCACCGGGATATTTATTCTCTATAGTTTCTGGTAAATTTATGGATCCAAAAGGACTGTTTTCTGCTAATTTATTCATCCTAAAATAATGATTCCTGTGACAAGTTCGATTAATTGTACTATCCAATAGGAGGCAAAAACAACAATAAAACCAAGAAGAGCAGAAGTTATTGCCTGCTTTCCCTTTGCCGCTTGATCTGGATTATCTTTTCCGGCGCCTGCAATCATAGAAATTCCCCCGAAGATAAAGAAGAAGAGCAAAATAATACCTGCCAAAACAAATGCGGCGTTGACGATAATGGAGACAAGAGTTCCAATCCCACTGATTTCGGCTAATGGTGTATTGGAACCTTCCCCAAAAAACTTTTCTCCTATCTCAACAGCTAATTTATTCACGGTTTAAGTTTAGCAGGCAAAAGAGGTAGGGTGCAAATCTATCCGAAGATATTTGTTATTGCCTCGATTCCTAAAATTGACGCAACTATTTGTACTATCCAATAGGCCGCAAAAATGATTATGAAACCAATTAGAGCACTAGTAATTTTACTTTTTGCGCCTTGAACCGCTTTTGGATCTCCACCCGAGGTCATTAGACTAAATCCGCCATAGATAAGATAGAGAAGAAGTAAGATTCCAGCCAATGGAAAAAGATAATTAATAAGACTGGAGACAACATTTCCAATATCTCCTTGTTCTCCCGAGAATTCAAACTGAGGTAATGCCTTACTTTGAATTTCTTCTAAATCTTGTGCAAGTTTCATGGTGTTCCTCCAAAGCCTGGTAATTCTAGTATATCAACTCCAATAATTTTTAATATAAAAACAGAGAATATCAAAAGTATTAATCCTGCAATAGCCGAGGTCATTAATTCTTGGCCTGCTTTTAATCTATCCGGGTTGCCGGATGAGGTCATTATTTGAAAACCTGCAAGGACGATTAATAGGAAAGCAATACCTCCACCAACACCAATGGCCCATTTTAAGATAAAACCAATCAGCAAATTCGAGTCTTCTATCGGGATACAACCGATAGCTGTATTTATTCCTTTTTTGCCGTCGGTAAAACAGGTTGGAAACTCACTATCCGATGATTCTAATGGATGCTCTGCTTTATAGCTCTCACACTCATCACTGGTAGAACAGTATATTTCTATATCTCCATATCCAGGGGCAGCTTGTGTTGTGCAATATGTTCTGCCCGTGCTGACAGAAGAGCAGCCAGTTTGTGTTTCTGGCCCCTGTATTTCTATGCATGTTGTCGCAGGGACATTGTTGCAATTAGAGTTTGTCCTTGCACTACAATAACTAGTGTCGGGGATATACCCTTCTTCACAATATACATTTGCTGGAACACAGGGAACGCTGGCCGTTGGCTGGTAGCAGGAAAATGTTCCTTGTGCAAAAATGTTTTTTGGAACAAAGATTAATATCAACAAAAATAGGGCGAGTGTAATGGTTATTTTTTTCATAGATGTATGATTATTTTAAAGCAAAATAAAGAGAGAGTAAAAGACTGAAACAAAGTTGCTATAATTATTACCAATGACAACCTCCAAGCTAACAAAACACTTTTCTCTTTTTTTGGTCTTAGTGTTGCTATTTATTTCAACAATATTTATAAACAAAACCTCTCTGATTTCTGCTGAGCCAAATTGTGATAATCCTGAGCAAGGGGATCTAACCTTCTGTATTGATAAAATTCAGCGGGAAATTGATGCATTAAAGCCGGCCCATGAGTACAACAAACAAGAATTGGCAAACTTAAGAACGGAACTTAATAGTTTAAATAAGCAAATTAATGGTATTTCTGCACAACTAAATATTGTTGAAAAAAATATTGGACAAAGAGAAGAAGACCTCGCCTTTACTCAGGAAATTTTTGAAGCCAAGGCCAATAGCCATTATAAATTTTTGAGACTTTACGATCCCATCTTGCCATTCCTTTCCTCTAACGACGCTTCAGAAGCTTTTAGGGAAATAAGTTTTCGTCAAAAAGCAGCTGATGAAGATAGAAGAACAATGGAGGCCTACGCAGAAGATTTATTGAAACTCAAAGAAGACAAAGAGAGTTTAGAAAGAAATAACACGAGACTGGCTGCCATAAAAATGAAAGTGGATGAAAGAGCGACCTTTCTTTCAGGAGAAGTGGCCAAGGTTGAAAGCTATATTGCCAGTTTAAGTTCTAAACAACAGAGTTTCATTGCTCAAAAGTTAGGTAGTTTAAATTTACCAACTAGTTTGGGAGCTGGACCGCTTTTTTGTACCGATGACAGAAACCTCAATCCAGGTTTCAGCCCTGCTTTTGCCTTTTATACCTACGGCATTCCTCACAGGGTGGGTATAAATCAATACGGTGCATATGGCAGGGCCAATGCGGGCCAATCATATCAACAGATTCTAAATGCTTACTATCAGGGTATTACCATTGAAAAAAGACCAGATATTAATATTAGTGTTCAAGGATATGGCTCTATGTCGCTCGAAACCTATCTTCTTGGGATTTATGAAATGCCGGAAAGCTGGCCAATTGAGGCTCTTAAAGCCCAAGCAGTAGCGGCTCGCTCTTATGCGGTGTCTTATACGAATAATGGCACAAAAGAGATTTGCACAACCCAAAGTTGCCAAGTTTATAAGGGAGGAAACAAAGGAGGAAATTGGGAAGCGGCCGTTCGTGCCACTGAAGGAGAGGTTGCCATCAATAGTGGTCAAGTGATTACGGCCTGGTATGCTTCAACATCTGGAGGGTATACGTTCGCTTCATCTGATGTTGGTTGGAGTGGAACGCCATGGACAAAAAGATTAAGAGACACAACCGGCGATGTTGGTAGTTTTTCTGACCTTCAATCACAAGCTTATGATAAAGATTCGCCTTGTTTCTATGCGGCCCAGGGTTGGCGCAGTGAATACGGTAATTCCGCTTGGCTCAAATCAGAGGAAGTAGCGGATATAGTTAATGTTTTAATGTTGGCCCAAAAGGATCCTTCGGTAAGTGAACACTTATATCAAACTGATAAGCCGAATCCTGCCGGTACAGACACATGGGATTCGGGAAGAGTAAAACAGGAACTAAGCAATCGAGGAGTTACCCCTTACAACAGTATTTCCAGTGTTTCAATGCCGGGCGTTGATTGGGGAACAGGAAAATCAACCACAATTGCTGTCAGCGGTGATGCTGGCGGTGACAGTTTTGATGCCAACCAATTCAAAGATTTTTTCAACTTAAGAGCCCCTGCTAATATCCAAATAGTTGGTCCACTTTTCAATATAGAGAAGAAATAATTTTTGTATGAAACAGGCCTATAAAGTGATATAATCAGGCCGCAATGCCGGATATCTTTATTTCTAACGACACAAAAAAAGAAAAGCTAACTTCTAAGAAAGAACCTATTAAGAAAAAGTCTGCCTCGAAAGCAAAAAGAGAGGGAAAACATAGGCGTCCAAAGTATAAACTTGAACAGAAAGCTCAAGGTAGATTGTCGGCTTTTAGTTATCTTCCGAAAAAGGTTAATTTTGAAACAAGAGATAAAGAAGAAAAAGTTGTCCTTTTGTTGCGCAGGCATCCCGTGACTAATTTTTCCTGGATTGTTATTGGGGCGTTGATGATTGTTGCTCCGGCAGTTTTAAGTATTTTTCCTTTACTCTCTTTTTTACCCGATGAGTTTCAACTAATTGCCATTCTGGGCTGGTATCTTATAACAACCGCTTTTTTTATGGAGAATTTCCTTACTTGGTTTTTCAATGTAAACATTATTACGGATGAAAGAATTATTGATATCGATTTTTTCAATCTGATATATAAACAAGTATCAGATACCAATATTGATAAAATCCAGGATGTTACTTACACAATGGGAGGAGTAGCTAGAACGTTATTTAATTATGGTGACGTATTTGTTCAAACTGCGGCGGAGGTGCCCAACTTTGATTTTTTGGCCGTACCTAATCCTGATAAGGTAGCCAAGATATTACAAGATCTGAGGATTGAGGAAGAGATAGAGAAACTAGAAGGGAGAGTTAGATGAACCAAGTATTACCGATTATTGGAGTATCAATTTGGCTAATAGCCAAAGTGTTGGTTCTTTTTGCTCTAGTAATTTATGGTATTTTCGCTTTTGTAGTATTAAGGCAAATACAGCTCATGACCGATACTCTAGAAGTAGGCTTTGAAGGACCGATTAGAATGCTGGGTATTTCTCATTTGGTATTTTCTTTGGTAATATTCGTTCTTGCCCTAATTATTTTATAAAAGTGGCAGAATTAGATATCAATTTAGCTAAATTAACCGGGAGTCCGGGAAAAGCCAGTTGGGCCCAAGTTCATGAATTTGCCCCAGACGATGAAGAAAAATTAAAGCTTCGTGGAAGATTAGTGGCTGTTATTGCAACGACCTCTCAAAAAAGTGAAGCACCCCCTGACCCTGAAGGTCTCGATAATGTTGTTGCTGGAAGAGAACTTTTAACAAGATTTCATGAGGAATACTTCGGTAGCACAGAAAAAACGGCCTTTAATGCTCTCAATGATTCCGTAGAGAGGGTAATAAGCGAATTTTCGGAAACCTGGGGTGATGTTGAGATAGCGGCCGCCTCAATAGTTAATGGAGTTATCTACACTGCTTGCGGTGGTGGCGGACAGGCAGCTGTTTTTAGAAATGGTATGTTGGCTAAAATATTGGTAAGCAAAGATAATGGACCGGTATCTGCTTCCGGCCATCCCAAAGAAGGAGACATATTTTTACTTGGGACAAAAAAGGTTTTTAGTTCTTTGAGCGAAGGTGTGATAAAAGCAGCCCTTGAAAGTTCGGGAATAAATGAAGCGGTTGAGTCTTTGGCTCCAGCTGTTCATTCAAGAGAAGAGGCGGGAAATTTTGGACTTGTCTTAGTCGAGTTTTCAAAGACGCAGGCAATTTTTGCACGACCGGATAAGGAATTTGAACCAGAAGAAAAAACCACACTAGAACGCAAAGAGATTTTTGATAAGGAAACTAAAGATCGACCGGCCTCTTTTTTCCAAAAACAGGCGAATAAATTAACCTCTATTTTTAGTAAAAGGACAGGAGAAAAGAAAATATATGTTCGACAGCGAGGAGAAGATGAATTTAATGTTCAAAAAAGGAAAGTTACGGTTTCAATTGGTTCAATTCTTGTTGTCTTACTTGTTGTAAGCATCGGTTTTGGGGTAAGACAAAAGATGGTTCGTGATGAACGCGCCCGCTATGAAGATCGACTTAAGCAAGCCCAACATGAATTTGAAGAGGCGCAAGGCCTTTATACACTTGACCCCGAAAGAGCGAGGGAGCTTTTCAGAAATGCAGAAAGACTTGTTTATCAAATTAAAGATGAAGGGGTTGAAGATTCTGAACTTGACAACTTAATTGCCCTTCTTGAAGAATCGGAAGGACAAGTTTTAGGTGAATATACAATTGAATCAGATCTTTTCTTAGACTTATCAATTTTAACGGATGGTTTTAAGGCGGACGATGTGGTTGCTTCAGACGGAAAGCTATATGTTTTAGACAGAGATGGGAAAAAGGTAGTCGAGATAGAAATCGAAACAAAAAAGACCGAGATTGTGGCTGGACCCGACCAAGTAAAAGAGGCAAAAGGGGTGGCGGCCTATTCTGACAGAGTATTTGTGTTATCAGATGGAAATATCTATGAAGTTGCTGACGAAAGAGAGTTAGCAGTCGAGGGCGAATGGGAAGGAGACGTTCTTATCTCCGCTTATGCCGGCAATTTCTATGTGCTGGATCGGGGAACATCCAAGGTTTATCGGTACGCAGGTGCAGATGGTGGTTTTGGCTCAAAACAAGACTGGCTAACGGCTGGAACAGAGCCGGACTTGAGTAATATTTTTGACTGGACAATTGATGGTTCTATCTGGTTTCTTTCAGAAACAGGAAAAGTATTTAAATTTACCAAGGGAAATCAAGATACTTTAAGCTTTGCGGACATCATACCCCAACTATCCCGACCGACGGCCATTTATACAAACGAGGAACTTAAGTTTGTTTACTTGATGGAGAAAGAAACAGGAAGAATTGTTGTCGTCGACAAGGAGGGTAATTACCAAGCTCAGTACTTTTCGGATAAAATAAAAGAAGCAAGAGGAATGGTTGTATCTGAAGAAGTTGGTAAAATAATAATTGTTACAGAAGAAAGACTCTACTCAATTAATATCAGCCACAAGTTAGAATAACTTTTCCCTACCTAAAACTTCCATGAAAATTGTAAATAGAAAGGCACAGTTTAACTATCGGTTAATAGAACGCATTGAGGCAGGTATTGTCTTGGCAGGACATGAGGTAAGAGCGGTAAAGAACGGCCGTGTTGATTTGGCGACAGCGTATGCAAAGATTATTGGAGATGAGGCCTATCTCGTCAATGCGAACATTGCCTCTGATATTTCTGGTGACCACAATCCCACCAGATCAAGAAAGCTGCTTTTACACAGAGATCAAATTATTTCTCTGAAGACCAAAATGCAAGCTAAAAAATTGACGCTTGTGCCTACAAAGATGTATACTAAAAACCGCTTAATCAAGGTTGAAATAGCCTTGGCTAAGAGCAAACGTAAATTTCAAAAAAAGGAGCTCAAGAAGAAAAAAGACATTGAAAGAGATATAGAAAGAGAGCTCAAAAGATAATTTAGGGGACGTAAAGGTTTCGACAAGTTGTACTTTTAAAAACTGCAAGCCGAGTGGGACTGTCACTCGTTAATTAACGGTCAACATTTTACATGCCAACAAAAACGTTGGTCTGGCCGGCGTGTCCGATTATAATTTCGCATTCGCTTAAGCCAGTGTCTGTTAATTGCGTTTTTCGACCGCGTTAATAAGGCATAAACCAGTCGAAATGCAGCCCATTTCCTTGACTTAAGAAATGGAGTCAAGACTTATGAGTCTTACTTTAAATCGTCCTATCAGTAGGTAAGATTTAGAGGACATTAAAAAAACTGATTAAGCTTGTAGACGTTTTTGATTTTGCTTCTTGGACGAGGGTTCAATTCCCTCCGTCTCCACCAATGATAATATTAAAGCAGCGTTAATTCGCTGCTTTTTTAGTGATGAAATGAATATCATTGATATCTTCTTTCCTCGAAAATGTTTTGGTTGCGGTCTAAACGGTTATTATTTATGCCCGGAGTGTGTAAGAAAAATAAGACCACCAATATTGACTTGCCCAATCTGTAACAGTATTTCTCCTTACGGTGTAACCCATATTAGATGTAGGGATCCTTTGGGTTTGGATGGACGCTTGTCTTTATGGAGATATTCAAAAGGGATTAGGAAAGCGATTACCGGAATGAAATATAAATTTGCCCTTGAAATTGCGAAAGAGCTGGCGGAATATGCGGTTAAGGAGTTAAGGAAAAAGAAATTAGCTTTTCCAAAAAATTCAGTATTGGTACCAATTCCTCTTTACTGGCACAGACAAAACTGGAGGGGTTTTAACCAATCGGAAGAAATAGGTAAATTAATAGCTGAAAAAATAGGGTGGGACTTCGATAAAGATCTTTTAGTGAGAAAAGCTTCAAAAAAACCACAAGCAAGTCTGAAAATAGAAGAAAGAAAAACAAACATTGAAGGAGTTTTTAGTTTAACTAGGCGCCCAGATAACAATATGCCAATAATATTATTTGATGATGTTTGGACCACGGGATCTACGGTTAGAGAAGCTACCAGGGTATTGAAGGAGGCGGGAGTAAAGAGGGTAAATTGCTTAACCCTAACTTCTTGAGTTCTTGAAATCTACAAAAACGTCTTTTAGGGAAATATAGCTCCAAACAAGGTTAAGAGCGGCGAAAGGATAACTCTTAATTGTAATAGCGTATATAACCAAGGTTGCACTGCCAATAAAGTTAGTGAGATCGTAAGCAAAATCTTGGCTTTTCCATTTTCCAGTTTGATTGGAGATATAAGCAATTAAAACCAAAGTGGTGCCAATTACTCCGACAACAGTTGAGTCTTGCATATTAAATTTACGGTAAACGTGGATGAATTGGCGGTGTGCGTTTGAAAAAATTCGAACAGATTTCGCCCAAAATTTGTAGGGCGGGCGGAATTCCCCCAAAACCCCCCTTCCGCCCGCCCGCAGAAGCGACACTTTCGGATTGGACGATTTCAAGTTTTTCTTTGGCGGCAAATTCTTTTTTGACTTCAAATAAACCAATCCTTAAATTATTTAGAGGTTTTATTAATAAATTCATAAATCTGTTGCTCAACAGGTATATTCAATATTTTAATCATTATGATATTAACAATAACAAATTTTAGGATTATAAAAATCAAAATGTAAAAGCCAAATAAAATTAAGCGTTTTATCCAAATGTTGAAATTATCATATTTTGGATAATAATTAAGTATTGCTTTTTCAACAAATTTTGTAATCGGAAGAACTTTAATGAATAGCAAAATTTCAAGAATTAAAACCAATGTTAAAGGTATGTGCATCTTGAAATACAGTCCGTATATAAGTAAAACTGAAAGAATAACAAATTTTGCTATTTGATAT